>ERZ506250.251-NODE-251-length-9774-cov-5.16082_pt1 | contig 9774 bp, 11 predicted proteins | sample MGYA00512367_ERZ506250 | MGnify/ENA metagenome assembly ERZ506250 | reverse complement strand
TGCGCCGTTTGAACAACGCCAGCCATTCGCTAAACTTCAGCGCCGGGCGGGCCACCTCCTCGCTGGCCAGATAGCGCTGCTCCTCTTCCTGCAAAGTAAATTGCCGACGGTTACGATAGCCTATATACCAGCACAGGCCGACCGCGATCCCGGCTAAGCCAATGACCACAAACATCGTCCGCCAGCCCCAGGCCAGCTGCATGATGACCAGGGCCGGCGGCGCAATGGCCTGCCCCAGCACCGTCGAGGAGTTAAATATCCCGACCGCCGTGCCGCGCTCTCTTTGCGCATACCAGTCATTGATCGATTTCACGCCTGCGGGCATAAAGGGCGCTTCGCCGATCCCAAGCCCAATGCGCAGCAAAATGAAATGTGAGAACGAATTAACCATCCCGGTCAGGGCCTGCATCGCGGACCAGAAAATCAGTCCGGCGCCCAGCACAATCCGCGGCCCAACGCGATCGAGCAATATACCGGACGGCAGTTGCGCAAAGCCGTAGGAGAGCGAGAAGGCGGAGAGCAGTACTCCGAACTCGGTAGCATTCAGCCCCAGGTCGGCGCGTATCGCCTCCCCGGCGACACTGAGCGAAGAGCGATCAAGAAAGTTAACGATACCGGCGATAAATAACAGCGTTAATGTGATCTTCTGCACCCGACGGATGCGCACAGGCGTCGCGCCCGGATGGGCGGCAAGTGTTTCGATGGCCATCATTGTTCCTTACAGAGTCATAACCAAATATGATGTCTGATAAGTAAGGCAACAGGTCGACTACCATACAAGAATCAGGGTTAAAAAAGGTGGCCGGGATCACATAGGGTTGGTTCAAGCCCTTCCCCAGCCCGCCACAATGATTAGCATGCCGCACAGGGCAATGGCCGCACCCGCCCAGTCGTAATGGCTGAGCTTGACGCCATCCACCACCCGCAGCCAGAGCAACGCGGTACAGACATATACCCCACCATAAGCGGCATACACCCGTCCGCTGGCGGCAGGATGGAGCGTCAGGAGCCAAACAAACAGCGCCAGGGCCAGAGCGGTGGGGATCAGCAAGAGCGGCGTGGCCCCGCGTTTTAACCATAACCATGGCAGATAACAGCCGATGATTTCACACAGGGCGGTGGCAAAGAACAGCAGCGTTGTTTTGAGCATTAAAAGATTCGTAAATAGAGACCGGCCGTTGAACTATTGTACGCGATAATAGCCTCTGCCCCACGCTGTTTTGTCGGCTATGCCCGGTAAAAGAGCTGTAGTAAACTTAACCTGAGGGGTTTACCCATCACTTAAAGGAAATCGTGATGAACATGACACTGAATAAACGCTGGTGCCTGACCGCCATTCTGGCGTTAAGCGCCGTGGTCTATACCTCCAGCTCATTCGCCGCCACCGACCGGCTGGTGATTGAATCTGGCGACAGCGCGCAAAGCCGTCAGCAGGCGTCGATGGAAAAAGAGCAATGGAACGACACCCGCAGCCTGCGCCAGAAGGTCAATAAACGGGCGGAAAAAGAGTGGGACAAAACCGATGTCGCTTTCGACGCGCAGGATAACTGCCAGAAGAGTGCCAACGTCAATGCCTACTGGGAGCCGAACACCCTGCGCTGTCTTGATCGTCGCACCGGCCGGGCTATCAATCCCTGAATCAGCCTCCTGACAACGCTGGCGCCTGCGGGCGCCGCCTTTCATATCGTTTTTTTCAGCGTTAACCACAGGATCACTCATGACCGACGCGCTACACGTCAGACTCCGCCCCCTTGAGCGCGAAGATTTGCGCTTTGTCCATCAGCTCGATAACAACGCCAGCGTAATGCGCTACTGGTTTGAAGAGCCGTACGAAGCCTTCGTTGAGCTTTCCGATCTCTACGACAAACATATTCACGATCAAAGCGAGCGCCGCTTTGTCATCGAATGCAATGGTGATAAAGCCGGACTGGTGGAGCTGGTTGAAATCAACCATGTGCACCGCCGGGCCGAGTTCCAGATCATCATCTCCCCCGATTTCCAAGGAAAAGGCCTCGCCACACGCGCCGCGCGGCTGGCTATGGACTATGGCTTTACCGTGCTCAATCTGTATAAGCTGTATCTGATCGTCGATAAAGAGAATGAAAAAGCGATCCACATTTACCGTAAGCTCGGCTTTATGGTCGAGGGTGAATTGATCCATGAATTTTTCATTAACGGCGAGTACCGTAATACCATCCGCATGTGCCTGTTCCAGCACCAGTACCTGGCGGAGCACAAAACGCCCGGACCATCCCTGCTGAAGCCGACAGCTCAGTAATAGTTGATGCGGTTTTTAATCGTGTAGTGGCGGGTCAGCGGCGGCTGCACGCTTTCATCAATAACCTGCAATTCACAGCTCAGCGGATTATCATGGCGATCATAGTCGCAGGTCTGGCGCACCGTGCCCAGCGTGCGATCGTTGAAGGTACTGATAGCGGTATAGTCCATTTTCTTGCGCGGATCCTTTGACGGCGTAGAGGCGACAGTAAATCGCTCCTCTTTGGCGGTGGTGGTTTTGCCCAACGGATAGCCATCACTGTCGTAGCGGTAAGTAGCCGTGGTTTCTTTGCCCCGAGCGCTAATGATAAAGCCGTTATCATCGGTTTCCCAGCTGACCCCGGTGGCGGGCATCCCTGCCAGCTGACACTTGCCCTGCAGGCGCAGTCGCTTCTCGTGGGTGCGCCCGTCGACGTAATAGTTGGCATCCAGCAGCAGCGTGGCGCCGGTTTTGTTCTCCACATCTTCCAGGGTCAGCAGATCGAAACACCCTTCCCTGGAGAGCTGAGCGCTCACCTTCTTGACCACCACATCGTGTTCATCCAGTAGCGTCTGGCTAAAATCTTTCACTGGCCCACGAAGCGGATCGAACTCAAATTCATTGGAAAAACTCGCCATCTCGGGGGTGAAGGCTTCCGGGGCGCTTTTACCGTCGCACGCCGTCAGCAGCAGCGCTACCGGGATAAGCCAATACAATCTTTTCACAGGCGATTCCTTTTGTGTACATCCGATCATATTAGCAAATACAATTGTTTACACCAGTTCTGCTATGCTTAAATCTGGATAACATCGATAAGGAGCGTAAGATGAAACTATCCCTCTGGACCGGCGCCGCACTGCTGCTGTGCTCCACTGCCGTGCTGGCCGCGCCCGATTCCTGTGAACGGGTAAAGAACGACATTCAGCAAAAGATCATTAACAATGGCGTACCAGAATCGGCATTTAGCCTGGCCATTGTGCCCAACGACCAGGCAGACCAGCCCGGCGTTCAGGTGGTCGGTCATTGCGCCAACGACACCTTCAAAATCACCTATATGCGTAACAGCGATACCCCTGCCGAAAGCGACGCGCAGTAAACTGCTTGTGACTTTCAAATGAAAGATCTTATCTCTGGTTGACCAGGGATAAGATCTGCCAATTACCCATAACGTATTATCGCTCACCCCTGCGTCTGTTAATGGCACAGCGGCCCTTCTCCGTACAACATAACGATCATGGAGTGAGCAATGTCGAATCAGGAATCTCCCGGCGGCGTCACCCGACGCGCGCTACTCAAATCCACAGCCCTCGGTTCCCTCGCGCTGGCCGCCGGCGGGCTTACTCTGCCCTTTACGCTGCACCGCGCCGCGGCGGCGGTACAACAGGCTACCGGCGACAACACCCGCATTGTCTGGGGCGCCTGTTCGGTCAACTGTGGTAGCCGCTGCGCCCTGCGGCTGCACGTGCGTGATGATGAAGTGGTCTACGTCGAAACGGATAACACCGGCGATGACCGCTACGGCGATCATCAGGTGCGCGCGTGCCTGCGCGGGCGTTCGATTCGCCGACGCATCAATCACCCGGATCGCCTTAACTATCCCATGAAGCGCGTTGGCAAGCGCGGAGAAGGCAAATTCGAGCGTATCAGCTGGCAGGAAGCGCTGGATACTCTCGCCGACCGCCTGAAAAGCGTGGTAGCGCAGTATGGCAATGAAGCCGTCTACATTAACTACTCTTCAGGGATTGTCGGCGGCAACATCACCCGCTCGTCGCCATCCGCTTCGCCGGTGGCGCGGCTGATGAACTGCTACGGCGGCTCGCTTAACCAGTACGGTACCTACAGCACCGCCCAGATTGCCTGCGCCATGCCCTACACCTACGGCAGTAACGACGGCAACAGCACCTCGGATATTGAAAATAGCAAGCTGGTGGTGATGTTCGGCAACAACCCGGCGGAGACCCGGATGAGCGGCGGCGGCATTACCTGGTATCTGGAACAGGCCCGCGAGCGCTCCAACGCGCGGATGATCGTTATCGACCCACGCTACACCGATACCGCCGCCGGTCGGGAAGATGAGTGGATCCCCATTCGCCCCGGCACCGACGCCGCGCTGGTGGCCGGTATCGCCTGGGTGTTGATTAACGAAAATCTGGTTGACCAGCCTTTCCTTGATAAATACTGCGTTGGCTACGACGAGAAAACGCTGCCGGAAGGCGCCCCGGCCAACGGCCATTATAAGGCCTATATTCTCGGCGAAGGTGATGACGGGGTCGCCAAAACGCCACAGTGGGCAGCGCGTATTACCGGCATCCCCGCCGATCGCATCATCAAACTGGCGCGCGAAATCGGTATGACCAAACCGGCCTACATCTGCCAGGGCTGGGGACCGCAGCGCCAGGCCAACGGTGAGCTTTCCGCCCGGGCGATCGCCATGCTGCCAATCTTAACCGGCAATGTCGGCATCAACGGCGGCAACAGCGGCGCCCGCGAGTCAACCTACACCATCACCATTGAGCGCCTGCCGGTGTTGGAAAACCCGGTCAAGACCGCCATCTCCTGCTTCACCTGGACCGACGCCATCGCCCGTGGCCCGGAGATGACCGCCACCCGCGACGGCGTGCGCGGCAAAGAGAAACTGGATGTGCCGATCAAGTTCCTGTGGAACTACGCGGGCAACACCATTATTAACCAGCACTCCGACATCAATAAGACTCACGATATCTTGCAGGATGAGAGTAAATGCGAAACCATCGTGGTTATCGACAACTTTATGACCTCCTCGGCGAAATACGCCGACCTGCTGCTGCCTGATCTGATGACCGTCGAGCAGGAAGATATCATCCCCAATGATTACGCTGGCAATATGGGCTATCTGATTTTTATCCAGCCCGCCACCTCGGCGAAGTTCGAACGCAAACCTATTTACTGGATCTTAAGTGAAGTCGCGATACGACTCGGCGATGACGTATACCAGCGCTTTACCGAGGGGCGCACCCAGGAACAGTGGTTGCAATATCTGTATGCCAAAATGGTGGCGAAAGATCCGGCGCTGCCGGCCTACGACGATCTGAAGCAGATGGGCATCTACAAGCGTAAAGATCCGAACGGCCACTTCGTCGCTTATCAGGACTTCCGCCGCGATCCGGACGCACATCCGCTCAAAACGCCGTCCGGCAAAATTGAAATTTACTCCAGTCGGCTCGCCGAGATTGCCGCCCGCTGGCAGCTGGAGAAAGACGAAGTCATCAGTCCGCTGCCGGTCTACGCCTCCACATTTGAAGGCTGGGACGATCCGCTGCGCAGCCAGTACCCGCTGCAGCTGTTTGGTTTTCATTATAAAGCACGCACCCATTCCAGCTACGGCAATGTAGACGTGTTGCAGGCCGCCTGCCGTCAGGAGGTGTGGATCAACCCGCTTGACGCGGAAAAACGCGGGATTAAAAACGGTGATCTGGTGCGAGTGTTCAACCAGCGCGGCGAAGTCCGTCTTCCAGCAAAAGTAACACCACGCATCATGCCGGGGGTCTCGGCGATGGGCCAGGGCGCCTGGCACGACGCTAATATGGCCGGAGACCGGGTCGACCATGGCGCCTGCATGAATACCCTGACTACCCACCGCCCGTCGCCGCTGGCGAAAGGGAATCCGCAGCACACCAACCTGGTCGACATCGAGAAGGTGTAAGGAGTAAACCATGAGCACGCAATATGGATTCTTTATCGACTCCGCTCGCTGTACCGGGTGCAAGACCTGCGAGCTGGCCTGTAAGGACTACAAGAATCTTACCCCCGAGGTCAGCTTTCGCCGCATCTATGAGTATGCCGGCGGCGACTGGCAGGAGGACAACGGTGTCTGGCAGCAAAACGTGTTTGCTTATTACCTCTCTATCGCCTGTAACCACTGCGAAGATCCGGCCTGTACCAAGGTCTGTCCGAGCGGCGCAATGCATAAGCGCGAAGATGGGTTTGTGGTGGTCAACGAAGATGTCTGTATTGGCTGCCGCTACTGCCATATGGCCTGCCCGTACGGCGCGCCGCAGTACAACGCCGACAAAGGCCATATGACCAAGTGCGACGGCTGTCACGAGCGCGTCGCCGAGGGGAAAAAACCGATCTGCGTCGAGTCCTGCCCGCTGCGGGCGCTCGATTTCGGGCCGATTGCCGAGCTGCGCGCAAAGCACGGCCAGCTGGCCGCGGTGGCCCCGCTGCCGTCGGCGCACTTCACCCGGCCGAGCATAGTGATCAAACCTAACGCCAATGCCCGGCCGTGTGGCGATACCACCGGTTACCTGGCGAACCAAAAGGAGGTGTGAGATGGGAAGCGGATGGCATGAATGGCCACTGGTGCTGTTTACGGTACTGGGGCAATGCGTGGTCGGCGCGATCATCGTTAGCGGCCTCGGCTGGCTGTCACTGGCGGATCAGCACGCCGCAAGACAGCGACTGGTACGCTGCATGTTTTTTATCTGGCTGCTGATGGGCATCGGGTTTCTTACTTCGGTGATGCATCTCGGTTCGCCACTGCGCGCGTTCAACTCGCTGAACCGCGTCGGCGCCTCGGCGCTGAGCAACGAAATCGCCAGCGGCGCTCTGTTCTTCGCCGTGGGCGGATTCTGGTGGTTGCTGGCGGTGCTGGGGAAAATGCCGGTGGTACTGGGAAAAGTCTGGCTGATCGTCACTCTGCTGTTGGGTCTGCTGTTTGTGCTGGCGATGACCCGGGTTTACCAAATCGATACCGTGCCAACATGGTACAATGGCTATACCACCAGCGCCTTTTTCCTGACGGTGCTGCTCAGCGGGCCGCTGTTCGCCGCCCTGCTGCTGCGGCTGGCGAAAGTGCAGTTTAACGGTTGGTTTTTTGCCGGACTGAGCGTGGCCGCGCTGGTCATCAGCGCCGCAGTTATCGTTATGCAAAGCGCCGGGCTCGGCGCCATTCATAGCTCAGTCCAGCAGGCCGCCGCTCTGCTGCCAGATTACGGCAAGCTGCAGGCGCTACGCCTGATACTGCTGGCCCTGGGTCTTGGCTGTTGGCTATGCCCGCTGATCCGTCGCCAGTCGCCGCGCGCCATGGGGCTGCTGGTTGGTCTGCTGCTGGTGTTGATCGCCGAATGTATTGGCCGCGGCCTGTTTTATGGTCTGCATATGACCGTTGGTATGGCGGTTGCCGGTTAATGAGACGGCGCGCCCGAGCGCGCCGCAGTAAGGAATAAAGTGATGATGCCGATCCCAAACCGCGACGCCGTCGCGTTAAGCGCCCGCACCCTGGGCGCGCTGTTCTCTTATGCGCCGAATAGCGCGGAAATTGCGCCGCTGGTCGCCGCCTTCCAGGACGGGAGCTGGCAGCAGCAGTGGCCCTTCCCGGTAGCGGCCCCGCTGGCGTCAGGATTTACCGCTTCAGCTGAAGAGACGTTGCCTGAAGCCTGGCAGCGCCTGTTTATCGGGCCGTGGGCCTTGCCGGCGCCGCCGTGGGGCTCTGTTTGGCTGGATAAGGAGTCGGTACTGTTTGGCGATTCCACGCTGGCTCTGCGCCAGTGGATGCGCGAGAACGGCATCGCGCTGGCGGCCGATGACAACGAACCGGAAGATCATTTCGGCACCTTGCTACTCCTGGCGGCATGGCTGTGCGAAACAGAGCAGGATGCGTTATTCGCTCAGCTGCTGGCCTGGCATCTGTTGCCGTGGTCGGGGCGCTTCCTGCGCGTTTTTGTCGACCACGCCGCCCACCCCTTTTACCAGGCGCTGGGTCAGCTGGCGCAGGCGACCCTGGCGCAGTGGCAGGAGAATCTGCCGATCGCCGTGGCGGAGAAACCGCTTTATCGTTAATCCTGTCACCGCGCCGGTATCCGGCGCGGTGTTAAAGTGCCCCTTTTCGGTCGCTCACCCGCACTTATCGCTTTTGCATCTAAGGTTATTCCCTATCACAATAAGGCCATGTTTTCCGAACCTTGCCGTGACTGATGCACCGTCTCCATCCCTATCCTGATGTGCAGGTGATGTTTCGCCGCCTGCTGATCGCCACCCTGATTGGTCTTCTCGCCGCGCTGGCGGTGGCGCTGTTTCGCCACGCCATGGTCGTGCTGGAAACGCTGTTTCTCAGTAACAACAGCGGGAGTCTGGTCAACGCCGCACAGTCGCTGCCGGCATGGCGCCGACTGATTACCCCGGCGCTGGGCGGCCTGGCGGCAGGAACGTTACTCTGGCTCTGGCAAAGGCGCAGCGTCGCCCGTCCGCATGCCGCCACCGATTATATGGAAGCCCTGGAGACCGGCGATGGCTGTTTCGATACGCCAGCAAGCCTGGTGAAATCGCTGGCGTCATTGCTGGTCGTGGTGACCGGCAGCGCCATTGGCCGGGAAGGCGCCATGATCCTACTGGCCGCGCTGGCGGCCTCGCTGTTTGCCCGCCGCTTCACGCCGCAGAGTGAATGGAAGCTATGGGTCGCCTGCGGCGCTGCCGCCGGGATGGCCAGCGCCTATCATGCCCCGCTGGCCGGTAGCCTGTTTATCGCTGAAATTCTCTTTGGCACGCTGATGCTGGCCTCGCTTGGGCCGGTGGTGATCTCGGCGGTGATCGCCCTGCTGTTGACGCAGTTTCTCAATGGCGGCGCCGCGCCGCTGTATCACGTCGTGTTGCAGCAGAATCTCAGCGCCCTGCACTATGGCTTAATGCTGGCGACTGGCCTGCTGGCCGGGCTGTGCGGGCCGCTGTTTATCTGGCTGATGGACTACAGCCATCGCGGATTCGTTAAACTGAAACTGGCGCCGCCGTGGCAGCTGGCGCTGGGAGGGCTGATTGTCGGTGGCTTATCGCTCATCACCCCGGCTGTGTGGGGCAACGGCTACAGCGTAGTGCAAAGCTATTTGCTGCTGCCGCCGTCCGGTGCGCTACTGGTGGGCATCTTCATCTGCAAACTGCTGGCGGTGCTGGCCAGCAGCGGCTCCGGCGCGCCTGGCGGGGTCTTTACCCCCACGCTGTTTGTCGGCCTGGCGATGGGCATGCTGTTTGCCTGCTTCAGCAGGCTGTGGCTACCGGGGAGTGAAGAGATGACCATCATGATGGGTCTGACCGGCATGGCGGCGTTTCTGGCTGCCACGACTCATGCGCCAATCATGTCTACTTTGATGATTTGTGAGATGACCGGGCAGTATACGCTGCTGCCCGGCCTGCTGATAACCTGCGTCGTGTCGTCTGTGCTGTCGCGGACGTTACGCCGGGATTCGATCTATCGCCATCACGTTGCCGAGCATGTCTAAATCGACGTAGCGGCTTAGCTCGCGCTGTTCGGCGCGCGGCAGGTACGGCAGTTCGCCAACCAGCGGTGCCGGCAGCTTTTTGCTGAGCACATCGATGATTTCAGCGTAGTGCGCCAGACCGGGGTTGATCCGGTTGGCCACCCAGCCGATCAGCGGCAAAGCCCATCACTGCCGGGAAGTCGAGCGCCTGTATTGATGTTACTACCCATGCACCCATTCCGGGCCAGGCAAAAACGGTTTCGGTGAGCACTGCGCCATACAACAAAT
>ERZ506250.218-NODE-218-length-10424-cov-5.13511_pt1 | contig 10424 bp, 10 predicted proteins | sample MGYA00512367_ERZ506250 | MGnify/ENA metagenome assembly ERZ506250 | reverse complement strand
GCAATTATACCTGATGCCGCGACCGAGCACACGGAGGATTATGGTTACCCTGGTGATTACCCGGCCATATACATCACGAATAATGATTTATGTTCAGCACATCAGGAAAAAACTGATATCCTGAAATGAGTTACACGGTCACATTGAGATCGCAATGAAATATCAACAACTGGAAAATCTTGAAAGCGGCTGGAAATGGAAATATCTGGTAAAGAAGCACCGGGAAGGTGAGCTGATTACCCGCTACATTGAGGCCAGCGCTGCGCAAGCTGCGGTAGATGACTTGCTGACGCTCGAAAATGAACCTGTGCTGGTGCATGCCTGGATTGAGCAGCATATGAATCCGGCGTTAATGAACCGCATGAAGCAGACTATCCGTGCGCGGCGAAAACGCCATTTTAACGCCGAGCATCAGCATACGCGTAAGAAGTCTATCGACCTTGAGTTTGTCGTCTGGCAGCGTCTTGCCGGTCTGGCGCAGCGGCGGGGTAAAACCTTGTCTGAAACCATCGTCCAGCTGATTGAGGATGCTGAGCACAAAGAGAAGTATGCCAGCAAAATGTCGAGTCTGAAGCACGATCTGCAGGTGCTGTTAGGCAAAGAGTAATCATTACGACCTGACTGTTGCCATCCAGGCGTAACTCTCCGCCAGTCGAGAAGGCGAATTAACGCCACAAAAAAACCCGCCGAAGCGGGTTTTTTTATCAGTTATAACTTAAGCCGCTGGCTGAGTTACAACTTCTTTGTAGCCTTTAACTTCGATCTCTACACGACGATCCGGAGCCAGGCAATCGATCAGGGCAGCGCGAGCTTTCACGTTGTCACAGGTGTTGCCAGTAACCGGGTTGGATTCACCCATGCCGCGAGCGGAGATTTTGCCAGCAGGGATGCCTTTAGCAACCAGGTAGTCAACAACGGACTGAGCACGTTTCTCAGACAGCTGCTGGTTGTAAGCTTCGGAACCGATGCGGTCGGTGTAGCCCAGAACAACAGCGGAACCGTCTTTCGGATCCATGTTGCTCAGCTGGGTGTACAGCTGATCCAGAGCCTGCTGACCTTCCGGTTTCAGGGTAGCTTTGTTGAAGTTGAACAGAACGTCAGACTTCAGGGTGAAGTGCTTGGTAGCCACTTCCGGAGCCGGAGCCGGAGCCGGAGCTACAACCGGTGCAGCATCTTCCTGACCGAAACGGTAGGAAACACCCACGCTCAGCATGCCGTTGTCAGGACGAACGCCTACAGTGCCTGCGTCGCCGATGTTGTTAACCCACTGATATTCCAGACGGGTAGCGATGTCACGGGTCACAGCCCACTCAACGCCGCCAGCGAATACTGGGGAAACGCCGGTGTCGTGGTTGTCGCCAGCGATGCTGTTGCTGGAGTCAGCGCGCCATACCATGCCGCCCAGACGGGTGTAGATGTCCAGATCGTCAGTGATCGGGTAACCCAGTTTAGCGGTCAGCTGAACGCCCTGAGCTTTGAATGCGCCGTTAACTTTGTCGCCTTTGTAAGGCATACGGCCCAGCCAGTCGTAACCCATTTCGAAACCGAGGTACGGGTTAACCTGATAACCACCGAACGCACCAGCGCCCAGCTGGCTTTCGTGGGTCGGGCCGTTGTTGTTCAGGTTGCTGTTGTACCAGCCGGTGTCATGGAACTGGGACCAACCCAGTTTACCACCTGCATACCAGGTGTTATCTTTCGGAGCGGCCTGCGCTACGGTAGCGAAGCCAGCCAGTGCCACTGCAATCGCGATAGCTGTCTTTTTCATTTTTTGCGCCTCATTATCATCCAAAATTCGCCATGAAGTTACAAAAGACCTCACGGTTAAATCCTTCACCGGGGGCGTGACTTGTTGTTAACTATGCTGATACATGCAGCGTAAGCCGATCACCCCTGGCGATGTAAAGTCTACAACTTAGTTCGAAACTTACAAGTGTGAACTCTGTCAGGCATATGAAAAAAAAGGGTTGTATACACAATATTTAACAAATATGGTTGATTTTCGTACGCAGGAAAAAGGCAGAAATCCCCGTGTGGCAGGCATTCAGCGAAAAAGACCCTCAAAATCGCCGCGCCTTAGCCAACGGTAAAAAAAATTCCAGGAATAATCCTAATTTCACTCAATGATACAAATTTGAGTGAATTTTTAGCCCGCTGAGTTGTCTGCCGAGCGTGCCCTGATGTCTGACCGGGCGCATGATGAATCCCATCGCGGACCCTTCCTGGGCAGCGTTAACGAGACGTTCATGTTCTTCAGCGGTTAACTCCTCCGCCAGCCAGCAGATAACCACACTATAGTTCCCTGTACGCAGGGCGCGGATCATTGAATCTACGGTATGGCAAGGAGACAGCTGGCTAATTTGCATGACTTTAGACAGCGGTAAACCGGCGGATTGAACCCACTCGCGGCTTAGCTTTTGTTGTGGCGTGAGCCAGAGCTGCCAGCGAGACTGTTGACCCAGCTGCTGTAATAAAGGTAGCAGTAATAACTGTGTCATCATAGGTTGATCTTCGCGATAGACAATTTCACTGATCAGCCCATTGGCGGTCTGTTCGCCGGAACGATGAGCGTAGTGGCCTGCCGGGGCAGAAGCCTGTGCTAAACGATTTGCGTGAGCTGAAGTAAACATAGTCTATCCCGCCTGTAGTTACTGTATGCATATACAGTATATCCACCAGGGGAAAAGATCAACTGCAATTTGCCATTTTGCTGCCTGAAATTTAATCATTTCCTGTCGCCAGCGCTTCACTCTGCCACTGCGTGCGCCACCCTTTCCCGAAGTATCCTTAATGCGGGCTAATCGTTTCTCTTCTCCGTGTCGCTTGCAGCAACGCGAGAAAATTTCTGAAAGCTTCTCGCAAAACCGCATTCTGGTGGGAAAGTCGACACGAATCACCTTGCTGCTGTCGGGGAAGTCCCTTATGTTTTCCATAGTGGATCCGCTAACAACTTAAGTTTAATTACATGATTAACAAAGGAATGATCATGAGAAAACTCGTATGTCCGCGGCTTCCGCAATTTCAGGCCTGCGTCTCAGCGCTGGGTCAATTACATACCCGCCCGCTCTTTGGCGGATACAGTCTGGCCATTGATGATACGGTGTTTGCGATGGTGGCAGAGGGAAATATCTATCTGAAGGCCTGCGAGCAGAGCGCCGCCTACCGGGTTGAACACCATAATCCTTTATTGATGTTGCGTCGGCATGGGCGCATTGTGCCGCTGAAATATTATCAGATTGACGACGCCTTATGGCGAGATGAGAAACAGCTCTTTCGCCTGTCGCTGTTGTCGTGGCAGAGTGCCCAGCGCGAAAAGTATCACCGCCGGGATTCTGGCCGTTTGAAGGATTTACCCAACATCAGCTTTCATATGGAATTGCAGCTGATTCATGCGGGCATACCGGATGTCAGGACGCTTCGGGAGATTGGCGCCCAGCAAGCCTGGCTGAAGCTACGCGAAAACAATGCTTCTTTGTCACCCAGCGTACTGCTGGGGTTGGAAGCCGCGATTGTCGGGATCCATGTCGCCGCGCTCCCGACGCCGCGGCGTCAGGAGCTGATGGAATGGGCGGAGAATCGCTAGCGGATATCTGTCTTTATTCAGCTTGAGTATGCACGCGCTGTTGCAGGCGGCAGATTTCAGGCAGCAGCGCGAGCAACAAGCCGATTTGCTGTAATACCAGCGGCTCTTTACTGTCCGCGCGTGGTTCCAGATGCTGGATCCGGCTTTGCAGGCTGGTCAAAGACTTTTGCACCCGATGTTCATCGGCGGGGGTATGGTGCAGGGCGTCATCAACATAGCAAACCGCATCATCCAGCAGGGCGAGAATATCGGGCGTGGACAATTTTTCCCGATGCGCACCCAGGGCGGAGATATAGCTGGTGAACGTATGATTAAGACAGAGCAGGCGAAACGCGGTCTCGCGCTGAGTGGCGTCTGCGCGTGGTTCCGTCGATAAGTTCGAGACGACGGAGGCCAGTTCCGCATCCCGGTTGTAGGCATCGCGACGGGCCACGCGGTAAGCCAGGCGGTTGTCGCGTCCCTGATGATACTGCTCCAGAATCGCGTCCAGATAACGGCAGTTGGCGTTCATCGCCCGGTCCAGCACCCGCGGCAGGTTGCGGAATTTCCAGTCCGGCCAGATGAAGCTTACCGCCGCCCAGGCAATGGCGCAGCCGATAAGGGTATCGATGATGCGCGGCAGCGCGACTTCAAAGCCTTCCCCGAGCAGGTTAAAGCACAGCAGTACCAGCAGGGTAATAAACATGGTGGCGTGGGCATACTGTACGTTACGAAACGCAAAGAACAGCACGCCGGTCAGGACAATCAACAGTAGTTGCCCTTCAACAGAGGGAACCAGCAACAGGACGGGCAGGCCGATCGCAACGCCAACCAGCGTGCCGATAATCCTCAGCGCCAGTCGATGGCGGGTGGCGTTATAGTTCGGTTGACAGACAAACAGGCTGGTCAGCAGGATCCAGTAGCCATGCTGGAGCCCGGTAAACTGGATAAAGGCATAGCCGGCGCAGAGCACCAACGACATACGCACTGCGTGGCGAAAAAGGGCTGATTCTGGCGACATGTTCCGCCGCAGGCGCAGCCAGATATCGTTCAACCCGCCGAGCCGATCATCGGCCAGCAGTGTCTCGGTATTACTGTTGACAGGGGCGGTGGTTTGCACCGATTCAATGGTGGCCAGTTGCGCATCGATGGCGCGCAGGTTATTCAGTAAAAAACCCAGGGCATTGATCTGCTCGTCGGATGCGCCGCTGGCGCGCACGCGCTCGAGTGCCGCATCGAGATGCATAAAAGCGCGTTCAAAATGAGCGTCATGCTGATAGGGTTCGCGCAGCAGAATCGCCCGCGAGAGTTTCTGGCAGGCCTGCGCCTGCATCGACAGCATGCGCTGGAAACGGAACATCACGTCGCTGTAGCGAAACTGATCGCGCAGGGTCTGATACTGAATATGCGATGAGCTGGCGCGTTCATGAATATCCTGGGCCACAAAGTAATACTGCAGGGTGCGGCGAGTTCCGCGCTGGCCCCGGTCGCCACGCAGTCTGGTTAAAAGTGATACTTTGGTCTGGTTAAGCGTAGCCACCAGTTGCCCGTTGGCGAGGGCCAGGTCGTATAACGGCGCCTGGCTCTCATCCTCCAGGTCAGGGTCAAACAGCCGGGATTTGAGTTCCAGATAGCGGGCCAGCTGCTCATAGCTGCGCGCCAGATTGTCCTGCAACGGGCGAATAGGAAAGATCAGGTGTCCGGAAAGCGTCAGCAGGTTGTACCACACGGCGCCCGCCAGCAGAAACAGCGGTTGCAGATACCAGTGGTCGTACAGCGTAACGCCGAGCATGGTATAGATGGCAATGAGTAACGCGCCGAAGGCGATAGTCGCATAGCGCTGGCCAAGCCCGCCTAGCAAAATAAAGCCGATGGTAGAGACCGTCAGGCCGAGGGCAAACAGCGGTGGCCAGGGAAAAAGCAGCTCCACGGAAGCGGAGGCGATAAAAAAGCAGACCAGGGTAATGGCAAGGTTACGCAGGCGACCGGTCAGGCGGTCGTCAAGGTCGGTCAGGGCCGCGGCCACAACGCCAAGGGTCAGAGGGATGGTCAGTTTGACTTCACCGATCCACCAGGGAAATAGCGTCGTGCCGCAGAGCGCGATAAAAATTCGTACGTTATAAAGCCAGGCGCTGTTCCAGGTGTAGCGGCGTAGCAGGGGGCTAATCATGTCCGTGTTCCGTTCGGTTACTGAAAGCGACGACGCGCATTGGCTTCTCGCGCTGCACGCGCGGTTTCCACAGAGACGACCCGGCGTCCCACCGGCCAAAGGGCAATGGCGGCAATTTTAAAATTAGCGATACCTACCGGAATGCCGATAATCGTCAGGCATTGAGCAATGCCGCTAAAAATATGCATCAGGCACAGCCACCAGCCGAAAAAAATGAACCACAGAATATTCAGCACAGTGCCGCCGGCGTTCAGCAGACCGTTTTTGCGGCCTGGCTCGAGTTCATCGACATGAATCGCCTCATTACCATAGGGAAATAATGAAAGGCGAGTGATTTCCCAGCAGGAACGGGTCAGCGGCAGCGTCACGATAAGCATAATACTGACCAGCGTGGCGAGCAGCCAGCCTAAGGTGGTGGCGAAACCGCCAAGGATAAAATTCAAAATATTCAGAATGGTACGCATAAACCCTCGGTTTTGCCCTATGGATAATTAGACCTGACAATTGTAACGTTTTTTTGCGCTGGAGCACCTGGTCCCGGGCGGTTAAACTGAAAAACAATCCACCCTGATTGAAAATCGACATTATATGGAACTTAAAGCGACAACATTGGGCAAACGCATGGCTCAGCACCCTTATGATCGGGTGCAATTACTGAATGCCGGGGTAAAGGTTTCCGGCGATCGTCATGAGTATCTTATCCCTTTCAATCAGTTATTGTCAGTGCATTGTAAGCGCGGTCTGGTCTGGGGCGAACTGGAGTTTGTGTTGCCTGACGAAAAAGTCGTGCGTTTGCACGGGACCGAGTGGAGCGAAACGCAGCGCTTTTATCATCATTTACATACGCTGTGGGAGCAATGGAGCGCCGAAATGAGTGATATCGCTGCCGGCGTGCTAAAGCAGCAACTGGCGACGATCGAGCGTACCCGCGCGGAAGGCAAATGGCTGACGCGTCAGCAGGTGGCAGATGTTCAGGATAATATTCGCCAGGCGTTAACCGGGCTGCCAATGCCCACCAGCCGGCTTGAGTCCTTTGATAACTGCCGTGAGCTGTGGCGGGAGTGTCAGCGCTGGTTAGGGGATATTGAAGCGACGCGTCTGGTTCATAATCAGGCCTTCACTGAGGCGATGCTGGAGCAGTATCGCGGCTTTTTTGACGGTGTTGAATCGTCCCCGCTCAATGCCTCGCAGGCGCGGGCGGTAGTGAATGGCGAGCGCTCCCTGCTGGTGCTGGCGGGGGCGGGCAGCGGTAAAACCTCAGTGCTGGTGGCGCGGGCTGGCTGGCTGTTGGCGCGCGGAGAAGCCGCGGCAGATCAAATTTTGCTGCTGGCATTCGGCCGTCAGGCGGCGCAGGAGATGGATGCGCGGATCCGCGAGCGCCTTGCATCCAACGATATCACTGCGCGTACCTTCCACTCGCTGGCCTTGCACATTATTCAGCAGGGCAGCAAAAAAGTGCCCACTATCAGCAAACTGGAAAGCGATAGCGCGGCCCGCCACGCATTACTCCTGAAAAGCTGGCAAAAACAGTGCCAGGAGAAAAAAGCACAGGCGAAAGGCTGGCGCCTGTGGCTGGAAGAGGAGATGGGCTGGCAACTGCCGGAGGGCGAGTTCTGGCGGGACAAGAAAGTGCAGCGGCGGATGGCCAGCCGGCTCGACCGCTGGGTTAGCCTGATGCGTATGCACGGTGGCTCGCAGGCAGAGATGGTTGCCGGGGCGCCGGAAGTGGTACGCGACTTGTTTAGTAAACGGGTTAAGCTGATGTCGCCTCTGATGAAAGACTGGAAAGCGGCGCTTAAGGCCGAGAATGCCGTCGATTTTTCCGGCCTGATCCATCAGGCGATCAATATTCTCGATAAAGGCCGCTTCGTTAGCCCATGGAAACACATTCTGGTGGATGAATTTCAGGATATCTCGCCACAGCGGGCTTCGCTGCTGGCCGCATTACGCCGACAGAATACCCAAACCTCGCTCTTTGCCGTCGGGGATGACTGGCAGGCGATTTACCGTTTCAGCGGGGCGCAACTCTCCCTTACCACAGCCTTCAATCACTATTTTGGCGAAGGAGATTGCTGCGCGCTGGATACTACTTATCGCTTTAACGGCCGTATCGGCGAAATAGCCAATAGCTTTATCCAGCAGAATCCGTATCAGTTAAGTAAACCGCTGAACAGCCTGACGGCGGGTGATAAAAAGGCCGTCACCCTGTTAGCCGACGACAAGCTGGACGATCTTCTGGATAAACTGAGCGGCTACGTTAAGCCTGAGCAGCGGATCCTGCTGCTCGCCCGCTATCATCATCTGAAGCCCGAGGCGCTCAACAAGGCGGCGACGCGCTGGCCGCACCTGCAGCTTGATTTTATGACCATTCATGCCAGCAAAGGCCAGCAGGCGGACTATGTGATTGTGCTGGGCTTGCAGGAAGGAGAGGATGCGTTTCCCGCCCCGGCGCGCGAGTCGATCATGGAGCAGGCGCTCCTGCCGCAGCCGGAAGATTTCCCTGATGCGGAGGAGCGTCGACTACTGTACGTGGCGATAACCCGCGCACGTCATCGGGTGTGGTTGCTGTTTAACAAAGCGCAGCCTTCGCCGTTCGTCGAGATCCTGCAGGGGCTGGATGTGCCCATTGCCAGAAAGCCGTAATTACTGCAGGGTTATTTCAGGCGCTCAGCAAGATAGCGCGGATAATCCGGGATCAGAATATCGAGCGGCTGATTAAAGTGCGGCGACTGGATGATAAAGTCCGCGGTGGAGACGTTAGTGGCGACCGGAATGTTCCAGACGGTGGCCAGGCGCAGTAACGCTTTGACGTCCGGGTCGTGAGGCACGGCGTTCAGCGGATCCCAGAAGAAGATCAGCACATCGATTTTCCCTTCTGAAATCAGGGCGCCCACCTGCTGGTCACCGCCCATCGGGCCGCTCAGCATGGCATTAACCTCCAGCCCGGTAGCCCGCGAGACCAGGTTACCGGTGGTGCCGGTGGCATACAAAACATGCTGTCCCAGCAGCGCCTGGTGGCGAGCGACCCATTTCATCAGCATATCTTTACAGTGATCGTGAGCCACCAGCGCGATATGTTTCTGCGCGGACAGGGTACGAGTTGTCAGTTCCATATTTTCATTCCACATTTTGACCTGCAGACAGATTACTGAATGTGGCTGTCGCTGCAAGCATCGGGGATGAAAATTTTGCTGAATCTGTGGGTTAGGCTGGATGGCCCCCTGCTGCGGATTAGCATACACTTAGGTGAAATAGCAGGAGGAAACCATGAAAGAGAATGATATTGCTGGCATCCTGACCTCGACACGGACGATTGCGCTGGTCGGAGCCAGCGACAAGCCTGACCGTCCGAGCTACCGGGTCATGAAGTATCTGCTGGATCAGGGGTATCACGTTATCCCGGTTTCGCCGAAGGTGGCGGGCAAGACGCTGCTGGGACAGCAGGGGTATGCGACGCTCGCCGACGTTCCGGAAAAGGTCGACATGGTTGATGTCTTCCGTAATTCAGAAGCGGCGTGGGGCGTGGCGCAGGAGGCGATTGCCATTGGCGCCAAAACGCTATGGCTGCAGCTGGGGGTGATCAATGAGCAGGCTGCGGTGCTGGCCAGGGAAGCCGGATTGAACGTGGTGATGGATCGCTGCCCGGCCATAGAGCTGCCGAGACTGGGTTTAGCAAAATAACAATAAACCCCGCCTGGCGGGGTTTTGTTTAGTTGCGAAGGCGCGGAGCCTGCAGCTGCTGACGAATCGTTTTGGCCAGTTCGTCAAGGGACGGCTGTTCCGGGTGTTCGTCGCGGGTTTCGCTGCTCAGCTGCGCTTCTGCCAGATAGGTGTGAATCGGCTGGCCATCATCATCTTCCATCACCACATGGTACCAGGGCGCCGCGCGCAGTTCGTCATTGGCGGCAATTTCATCCTCTTCCGGCTCCGCGAGCGAGTACTCGGGATCGACATCGACGATGACGCCCAGGTAGCCCAAGAGCGTATGGCGGACCTGTTGGCCGATACCGAATTTGCTGGCTATCATAGGCACCTCCTGGGAAACATGAATACTCCCTATATGAGGCTCATGTTTCGTTTTTCAAGTTACATGACGCGACAGGCAAACCCCTTCAGATACAGCCCTTCCGGGTAGGTTGCGATCACCGGGTGGTCGGCAGCCTGACGGAACTGTTCTATAAATTGTACATCACGCCCGGCATCAATTGCGGCATCGGCGATGATTTTCTGAAATAAATCGGTGGTCATCAGCCCGGAGCAGGAGAATGTCAACAGCACACCGCCGGGGTTCAGCAGCTGGATCGCCAGCATATTGATATCTTTATAGCCGCGGCAGGCGCCCATCAGCTGACTTTTATTTTCCACGAACTTCGGCGGATCCATCACGATCACGTCAAATTTCTCTCCCTGATCGCGGTATTTGCGCAGCAGTTTGAACACGTCGTCGCGCACAAATTCTGCTTTGGACAGATCCAGTCCGTTGATCTCCACGTTCTGGCGAGCAACGTCGAGCGCCTCCTGCGAAGTATCAACGCTGGTGACCTGGCGGCAGCCGCCCATCAGCGCCGACACCGCAAAGCCGCCGGTATAAGAGAAGCAGTTCAGCACCCGCTTATCCGCGACATAGCGGCGGGTGGCCAGGCGACTGTCGCGCTGGTCGAGGTAGTAGCCGGTCTTGTGCCCGCCCTGGAT
>ERZ506250.212-NODE-212-length-10556-cov-4.77269_pt1 | contig 10556 bp, 19 predicted proteins | sample MGYA00512367_ERZ506250 | MGnify/ENA metagenome assembly ERZ506250 | reverse complement strand
TGGTCAGTGTCGTAAATTGCCCCGTTTAGCTGATTGCAATACACCGTACCGGTATTGCCATGGCGATTAAGTCGCAGGATTAACTCCGTTTCGCTCGGTGGCGCATTGTCATCGAAAGCACCTTCACGATGGATGCCAACCCAGTAATCACAGTCCTGCTCAATCTGTCCTGTATCGCGGGAATCACTCGGTAACGGGCGTTTATTAATTCGTTTCTCGAGTTCTCGGTTGAGCTGCGTCAGCAGTACTACGACGCACCCAAGCTCTTTGGCTAGGTTCTTCAACCCTTTGGTGATCATCCCGTACGCAAGGTCATTGCGGTCTGCTTTTTCGGCCGTCATCAGTGTCAGGTAGTCAACCAGAATCATTCCTACGCAGCCCTTCTCACGCTTAATTCGGCGGCATTCGCTAACAATATGTGCCAGTGAAAGTCCTGGGGTATCGTCGATGTACAGCATGTCGATTTCGCTCAGTCTGCCGGCCGTTGCGATCGCCTTCTTAAAGTCGCCGTCATAATCTCCCTGGTACTGCTCATCGGCGTCATCCGTTGCCGGCATGTAAAAAATGCTCGGGTTGATGCCTGACTTCTGTCCTACCAGCTTCTCGAGGATCTGGTCACTTGGCATTTCCAGACTGAACATCAGTGCTGGCTTTTTCTCGCGAACCGCGCAGTTGATAGCCATCTGCCCGTACAGGGTTGTTTTCCCCATCTTTGGCCTTGCGCCAATCACGAAAAGGGAGCCTTTTACCAGACCCTTCGGAGCCAGCAGTCGATCAAGCGAGGGTATTCCGATGCTCATTCCTCGCTGTTCTCCAGCTGGGTCAAAGCGTTTTTCCAGATCGTTTACCCAATCATCCATAACCTCGCCAAACGATCTAAGCCCACGACGACTACCGGTCTTTGAGTGGTCTGTAAGTTGGGTGAAGATGCTCTGAATGGCTTCGTACTTCTCCACTGCGCTCATGCCGTTTCTGGCATACAGCAACTCTGTCGCTTCGGTCATGCGCTGAATGCCATATCGCTCCATTGCAGCTTCGCGAACCGATGCGGCGTAGGCTACGATGTTGGCAGCGCTGGGAGTGTTCTTGGCAAGTTGTCCGATGTAAGCGAATCCCCCGACCTGCTCGGCAAGACCTTTGCTATCCAGTGAGTCAAACAAGGTCAGTCCATCAACTGGCTTGTTTTCCCGGAACATCTGCCGGATTTCGGCAAAGATTATCTGGTGAGCTCTGCCATAGAACGACTCTGGCTTGAGCATTTCCAGGACCTTTTGGACTCGCTCGCTTTTATCGTCATCAAGCAGAATACCGCCGATAACGCTCTGCTCTGCTTCTGGGTTATGCGGGAGAGTAATAATCTCAGAGGTCATCACATGCCCCCTCTCGCGTCTTGACGTACACGTCGACGTTCAGGAAGTACTCGAGAGACTTGCGCCGCCATGTTCGCCCGGTGCGCTGGTCAGGACGGTTCTCCAGCATCCAGCGGCAGTTTGTTGCGATATACCCGAGATACGACTCCCAGTCGTTCAGGGTGAACCCATGACCGTCCAGATCTCGTGTTACCTTGCTGGCCTTTTGCCAGAAGCTGCGGATCAGGTTACGGCGTTTGTCAGTCAGGGTTCTGATGCCTCCAGCCTCAGGGAGTACTCGGTGGTAAATATCGATTACCTGCTCACAACTGAGAGACGGTTTTTTAGGCTTTAATTTTTCTGCTGCTGATGCACTCTCTTCTACGTTAGTAGAAGAGAGATTATTAAATTCTTTATCTGTGGTAATTCTCTGGTAATCTTCTGGTACAGATTCCTTTCCAGCCATTGGTGCGCAAGGGGTTGCGCTGGTAATCTGCTGGTAATCTGCTGGTACATAATTTGACTGATAATCGTCATATTTCACGATGGAAAAAACAGAGAATTTCCCGTGTGAAATCCAGCTCACCATTCCAAGTTTCTGGAACTTCCTCAGCAGGTATTGGACGCGATCCGGCTTTAATCCCGTCTCGAATGCCAGAGAGTTACGACCGCTAAGCAGCTGACCGCGATTAACTAGCTTCTCACCAATATCTGTCAGCACGACTTCTGGCGCATGCTTGGCCTTGAGTATTAAGTGAATCCACAAATGCGCCGCCTCAGGGTCTTTGTAGAACGGCATATCCATGATTTTACGGTGCAGCAAGGCAAACCCCTTACCGCCAAGTGTATGCGGCTGCTGGAGCCTTCTGGCCTCTCTGGCTTCGGCTAAGTTGGATACGTTACTCATGACCGTTCTCCTTACGCTTTAACTCTTCGAGGATGGCTTTCAGCTTCACGCCGACAGCCGGGTTACAGGATTTGATGAACCGGTCACGAGCAATATTTTTGTGTACTGACGCCTGGTAAAATCGAGTTTTCTTAGGCATAATTACTCCTGTGAATTGATCCAGTAATTCGGTCCTAGAATTGCATGGTGATTTGCTCAGAATCCTCGGTTGCAGCCGGGGATTTTTTCTTTGTGAGAACTGCAGCTACTTCCTTCGCTAATCTGGCGATGTCGTCATCAACAACACCCCACTCCAGAACAGCTAAGAGCATTGCCATCTTCGGCAACCAGCTTTCCTTCCAGCGGGTGATCTGCGCTTTATCAACTCCGATTGCTTTTGCTACGTTATTCCCACCTTTCATGGCGATGCGGTTGAGCAACCAGGATTCAATGCGGCGTGCATTGACCTTGTTGCGGTTAATTGAGTTTTCCATTTGTTAAATTCCATAGTGTTGAAAACAAAGAAATAGACCTTGCACATAGAGCGCAAAGTCATGTTTAGACTTTTTATGAATGCCCTTTTTCAGGGCTTAGATGTGTAAGAGCGGTGGTACTACTTAAGCAACTTTTGGCGGGAATAAATCGTCAAAGCCAACCGCTGCTCCATGCTTGTTTAAAACAGAAAGAATTTGTCGGCACTGTGTAGCACTTAGATCACGACGACCATTTTCATAGTGACCTACAGCTCCCTTAGTAAGACCAAGTTCCGCCGCCAACTCTCCCTGCGTTAGACCAAGCTTTTCACGAATGCTTCGTAGCTTGTTCATAGGTTACCTCCATAACTTACAAACAAGTATACGTTTCGTATTCGTTATTAGCAAGCAAAATATACAAATTGTGTCTCGCGAGAAGGAATACAATACGTATGATTAGGGAATGAATATGAAATGGTACGAACTAGCCAAAGACCTCATGAAGAGTCGAGGCGTATCACAGGAAACTCTTGCAGAACACCTTGGACTAACTAAAGGTGCCGTTAGCCATTGGCTAAACGCCAGAAGAGAGCCAGGAATAGATGATATCGCCAAGATACTAAATTATCTTGGGCTCAAGAGCTTTGAGGTAAATCCTGATGGTACTATCAAGGACAAATCACCTTCAAACGTAAGCTATCATGGCAAACACGATTCGAAGGGGTCTTATCCTGTGATCAGCTGGGTAAGTGCCGGAGAATGGATGGAAGCCGTGGAGCCATATCACAGGCGCGCAATAGACCGCTGGTACGAAACAAGTGTGGACTGTTCTGATGACTCATTCTGGCTCGATGTTAAGGGCGATTCAATGACGTCACCTGTTGGATTAAGCATCCCTGAGGGAACGATAATCCTGGTTGATCCAGACATAGAGCCAACCAATGGAAAGCTTGTAGTAGCAAAGCTAGATACAGAAAATGAAGCAACCTTCAAAAAGCTAGTGCTCGATGCAGGAAGGAAGTTCCTAAAACCATTAAACCCTCAATATCCAATGATTGAGGTAAACGGAAACTGCCGAATAATTGGCGTAGTAGTAGACGCAAAAATCACAAACCTGCCATAAAGAAAGGTCGCTTAGGCGGCCTTTTTCACATCAAAAGAAAAATAAATCCCCTTTCTATACAGTTTGTTATCAAAAAGACGCCCCTCACGTATACATTTTGTATTGCATTGAATGAATACGTTTTGTATATTTACCCCATCAGCAGGACGCACTACTCACCAGGACGGTGATGCTCTTAAAAATTGAGCCCTGAAGAAGGGCAGCATTCAAAGCAGAAAGCTTTGGGGTGTGGTGAAGGGTTCATGGACGGGAATATGTCGCACGTAAAGCGGCGAGGCCTGCGGAACTAATGCCGAATTGAAGTAGGCCGAAGCGGGTCGAAATGGGGCTCCCACCTACCACACCACCAAAGCTAACTGACAGGAGATTCACAATGGATGCACAGTCACGCCGCCGCGAACGTCGCGCAGCTAAACAGGCCGAATGGAAAGCAGCTAATCCCCTGTCTGTTGGGGTAAGCGCTAAACCTGATAACCGCCCTATTCTATCGCTGAATCGCAAGCCTAAACCACGTGTAGAAAGCGCACTGAACCCGATTAACTTAACGGTGCTTGCAGAATATCGCGAGCAACTGGAAAGCCGTGCAGAAGCCGTTGAGCGCAAGAATCACAAGCTTTGGTACAAACAGCCAGGCGAGCGCGGCATTACTTGCTCAGGACGGCAGAAGCTGAAGGGTAAATCGATACCGTTAATTTGATTGATAAGCATATTTCTTTAGCATTAGCTGGTAAATATAGAGGGTTATGGTATGACGTACCAAGAAGCTCGTAAAATTGTTATTGCTGCTCAGAGCGAGGTTGTAAGACTTAATGATCGATTGTGCAATGTGCATCGTCACTGGGTTGATAGCGGTCTCTGCGATTCAATATCTTCATTAATTAAGCAGCATGAAACTGCTGTTGAAAAATGGAATAAAGCCAAGTTCGTTATGAATTCACTTTCTCAACATCACTAGGCCCGCTTCGGCGGTTTTTTTATTATCTCAGGAATTAACAATGAGCAGAAAAGGTTGTCGCTCTCTCATCATTGCTCTTATTGCATGCTTAGCAATCTGGAGCGTTGTTATCTTCGCTATATATAAATGGTGCTGAAGATGATTAATCACAATTTACTGCGAGCTGCGCAGAGTAAAGCAGCAATAGCGCGCTTTATAGGTGATGGTGCCTTATGGATGTCAGCGTATGACGACATGAAGGCGGCAATTGGTTATCCGTGGTTCAGGAAGAAGTGATGAAAAGCATTCTTATTACTTACAAAACGGGTGAGAAAGAAGTTATCGATAATGTTTTTGACGCTGTCGATCACGGCGGAAACGAAATTAGTTTCTTTATCGGTAGCGGATTTACTCGTTACCACGCTCTTGACGTGATGACGTTCGAGATTAAAGAGACAAACCAACCGACCGAATAACCAAACCACCACCATGACCAATCATATCCCCGTCAGCTCTATGCCTGACGAAGACTTCGTTCGCCTCATGCAAGGCATTTTATCCGAGCATGACAATGAACAGGAGAGAGACGATGCGCCTGAGCATGAATGATAAAAACGAAATTAAGCAGATTATCGCCGGTTTTACCGATGCGGATTATCAGGAGATAGACAAAGAGGTTGGGCATCTGTGTGCATCAGCGCAGCCGCTTTTTAACCTTCTCGAAGACCACAAACCAGATGAGCATACAAAGGCCGCAGCTGAGTGGCTAAGTGAAGAAGACTGTGATTACCAGGACTATGCAGGTACAGCGATGTGGGACTTGTTCCGGCCTCGTGTAGTGGTCGAGCGCGCAATAGCGGCATTCATCCGTCGCCATTCGTTTGAGGATGCAGCATGAGTAACATCGTAGAGTTCGTCAAACAGCAGGAGCCGCTATTCTGCGGCGCTTTGACTGACCAAAGCGTGACGTGGGCTAAGGAAAGCCAGTTTGCCATTCAGTATTTCCAGAAAAATGACTTCCTGGCAAAAACGGCGCTGGGTAATCCAACTAGCGCGCAGAACGCCATCATCAACGTGGCCGCCATTGGCATCACGCTGAACCCGGCCAGCAAACTTGCATACCTGGTTCCACGGGATGGAATGGTGTGTCTCGACATCAGTTACATGGGTCTTTTGCATCTGGCACAGTCTACCGGTTCGATTAAGTGGGGTCAGTGCAAACTGGTCTTTGCCAATGACACCTACGAGTCTAACGGCCTGGATTCAGCACCGACTCACAAATACAACGCCTTCGGAGAGAGAGGCGCAGTAGTTGGCGGTTATTGCACGGTGAAAACCGCGGACGGCGACTATCTCACGGAAGAGATGAGCCTTGCGGAGATTAAGGCTGTAGAGGCAACCAGCAAGGCTAAAAATGGCCCGTGGAAAACGTTCTGGGAAGAAATGGCCCGCAAAACCATAGTCAAGCGGGCTAGCAAATACTGGCCCAAGGCTCAGCGCCTGGATAGCGCAATCCACCTTATCAACGAAGACGAAGGCGTATTTCAGGAGCCAGTAATGCCGCACAAGTCAGAGGAAGACATTCGTGAAGATGAGCGCCGTCGCCAGCAGGAAATCGTCGACCAGGTTCAGGCTCTTTGTGATGACATGGCCCGGGCGGAAACCATGGATGACCTTAAACGAGTATTTGCCGAAGCATACCGGCGCACCGCTGGCATGAAGTTGCAGCAGAATGTTCAGGCCATTTATGCAGACTGCAAGGCAAGGCTGGAGGTGCCAAGTGAGTAAGCTTTACGAGATTGCCAGCGAGTACGCAAAGCTACTCGACTCAGACCTTGAGCCAGAGATGATTGCGGACACCGTAGAGGGCATGGAAGGCGAACTGGTAGATAAAATAGAGCAACTACTTTCCATCTGTAAAAATGAAACAGGGTACGCCAGACGCCTCAGGGAGGAGGCGAAATCACTCACAGACCGGGCTTGTGCTATCGAAAATAAAATCGAAAGCATCTACGCCTACATCGCCACATCTCTCGACATGCTTGGCAAGAAAAAGCTGAGAGCCGGCATACACCAGGTAACCATAAGAGCGCCATCGCAGACGGTTGAAATCATCGACGCCGGAGCCATCCCTCCTGAATATGTCGATTTCGAAACCACCGTTAAACCTAACAAGCTGGCAATTAAGCACCAACTTGAAGCCGGCAATGTCATCCCTGGCGTGCAGTTAAAGCCAGGCAAGTTAACCCTGTTAATCAAATAGTCGGATCACTATGAAATGCATTCCCTGGGAAACGTGGGAAGAGGATTTCCTGCGCGAAGTATCCGCCACCATGCCTGCCGAGTTGATCGCCGATAAGCTCGAAAGAACGATTCCGGCTATATGGGGCAAGGCCTCAAGGATGGGGGTAAAACTCACCTATCACATGAAAATTAAGCCATGGACTGCGCAAGAACTTTCTCTTTTTAAATCATCGACTGCGGAAGAGATAGCTAAAACAACTTCCAGAAGCATTTATTCCGTCAGGTCCAAGCGGTATCAGCTGGGCCTGCTATCAGGAGTCAATCAATGAGCAAGGGCACCATTATCTGCCTGTGTGATATCACTGGCGTCATGGCTAAGCCTTGGGTTGAGGCGGGTTATCGTGCATTCTGGTTGACCCGCAGCACCCTGATACTTCAATCGACGGTCCTGTTGAGCGCATATCGGCAACCATCCTTGAGGCGATGCCTCGGCTATCTCAGATTATCCGCTCTGAGAACGTCGTAATCGTCATCGGATTCCCGCCATGCACGGACGTGGCAGTTTCCGGTTCCCGCTGGTTCGATTCCAAGCGCGCCAAAGACCCGCATTTCCAGGCCAAAGCCGCGCTGGTCGCTGAGCAATGCAGGATGGTTGGCTTGGCGGCCGGCTGCCCGTGGGCATTCGAAAACCCGGTGAGCGTGTTCAGTAGCATCTTCGGTTCGGCAGATTACACGTTTCATCCGTACCAGTTCACTGGGCTGTGCGTGGACGACAACTAAACGAAGCAGACTTGCCTCTGGGCCGGCAACGGGTTCATCAGTCCTGTCGAGAATATGCACCAGATGGTTGAAGCGGCTATCGACGCCGTGAGGCTCGCCTGCGGACGCATGGTGCCTAAGAAAAAGGCGATCGAGGCCATATCCGGAACGTCCTTTGCCGGATTGGTGACTGACTGGTATCCGGACAACCGCATTCACGAATGCCCACCTAGCGACGAGCGCGCCAATATTCGCAGCGCAACGCCACTTGGTTTTGCAAGGGCTGCTTTCCTTTCAAATGCCCCACACCTAAACAGGAAGTGTAAGGCGGCTTAACTTAAAAATCAGCTTAAGCAGCAAACAAGTCTAATTGCCACCCTATTCTCTACCGGAGAAGCATCATGATCGGAAGAAACTACGACCCCACAATATTCCCTGATGATTTATCAATTCGCCACAGAATGGACAAGGAGCCAACGAAGGAAGAACTGGCCGGGCGCGACAGTTTTCCAAGCGTGAACGATAACAAGTATCTGGACGCTATTTTGAAGAGCAAGAAGAAAGAGAGGATGGTGTGATGGATTACAGCAAGCTTTCAGATTTTGAAATCGATAAGGCCGTCGCAGATGCGTTGGGCATTGATTACGACATCGCAATAATGTTTGTAAGTCCGATAGATAAAATTAATGGGAATCATGTTGAGGAATACGTTCGAAAGAAAGTAACCAGTAATGAAAAGCACTGGAAACGCTTCTCTCCAACGAGAATACCAAACGATGCATGGAACATTATCCTTGATAACAAAATTAGCCTTAATTGGGCTGAAATTGAAAAAATGTGGTGTGCACATGTTGGCGGGGTCATGACGGACGGTTGTTGGTGCTGGGATTTTGACCCAGAACATCACCAAGATAATGCTAACCCACTACGCGCTGCAATGATCATCTTCCTCATGATGCAGGACAGCAGGAAATCACCTTCCTGATGTATACTCCCCTTCATAAACCGAGAGGGGGATTTATGTCACAGTGGAACATTGCAGCCAAATCGAAAGACGAGCAGGATAAGGTCAACGTAGACCTTGCAGCTTCTGGCGTTGCGTACAAAGAGCGCCTGAACATGCCGGTAGTCGCAGAAGTGGTAGCTAGAGAACAGCCAGAACACCTGCGTGAGTATTTTATGGAGCGCGTGCGCTACTACAGGGAAAAGAGCATCGAGCTACCGAGAGCAAGTGACCCTCGGTATATTGAAATGGCTGAGCAGAACGCCAAGAAGTAAACCAACCATCGAATAAACATAACCCGCCGTGTGCGGGTTTTTTATTGTCGTAGGTAATGATGATAAGTTGCGTTAGTTTGCGCATGAGATGTGGATAATAGAGAGGAAAGATTTATGGCTAAGTTACTTACGTTACTTCAGTGGGCGGATGCGAACTACGAAACGCCTCCATCATTGTCTACACTGCGCCGCTGGACTCGTGAGGGGCGGATTTATCCTGCTCCTGAACTTCATGGCAAGGAATACAAGGTGATTCCAGAGGCGTGCTATGTAGATCCAAGCAAGAAGAAGTTGAAGCCTAAACCGAAGAATTTTGATGTGCCGAGGAATGGTACTTTACTGGAGAGACTGACTCATGGCGAAAAGGCCCGCTCGTTACGACGCTAATCTGCCGAGAAACCTTACCTATCGCAAAAGAGACAGGCTCTACAGCTGGAGAAACCCGATAACCGGACAGGAGATTTCCCTTGGACGTGTTGATCGCAAGGATGCTGTAGCCCAGGCCATTGAGGCCAACAACTACATCGATCAGAATTACCTACCATCCTCCCTGCTTGACCGCTTAAAAGATGTTCCTACGTTTACCGTCTCCGCATGGCTGGAGCGTTACGAAGTTGTTCTTGAAAGGCGCGAGTTGAAGCCTAACACGATGAAGGTCAGGCGCAATCAGTTAGCCACTATCAAAGAAGAGTTCGGCAGAATACCACTGGCGTCAGTAACAACTAAGGACATAGCTGAATTTCTGGAGGGGTATATTGTCTGCGATAAAAAGAGCATGGCATCTGGACTGCGATCCGTTTTACTGGATGTATTCAGGGAGGCAATTGTCGAAGGGCATATCGAAAGAAACCCTGCTGAGCCCACTCGCACACCAACACCGAAAGTTAAGCGAGAAAGGCTCCTGTTAGAACAATTCACCATTATCCGTGATGCGTCCTCTTCCCATTCTGACTGGGCGAGAAACGCCTGCGACCTTGCGCTTGTTACCGGACAGCGGAGAGAAGATATAACCCTATTACGTTTCAGCGCCGTTAAGGAAGAGAGGTTATTTATCACTCAGGAGAAAACTGGCCACAAACTTGCGGTTCCCCTTGATTTGAAACTGGACGCCGCAGGGCTTATGCTGCACGATGTGATTGAGAGATGCCGTGAAGGCAATCCGTCTGACTTTATGGTTTACTCACCAGTTCGTCGAGGTGGTAGGAGGCCTGGTCCACTAACACCGGATGGACTTACCCAGGCATTTGCAGATATCAGGGATTCAACAGACTTAAAGTTTGGGCCAAATCCACCCTCTTTTCATGAGATCAGAAGTCTGGCGAGCAGGCTCTATGAAAATGAACGCGGAGAGGAATTCGCACAGCGATTGCTCGGCCACAAAAATTTAACAATGACCAAAAAATACCTGGACGCACGAGGTGCAGAGTATGTTATGGTTTAGACAGGATATGGAAAATTCGAGTAATTTTCGGGGGATTTCGTGATTGCCACGAAAAAATCCTTATAAAAC
>ERZ506250.153-NODE-153-length-14049-cov-4.73267_pt1 | contig 14049 bp, 16 predicted proteins | sample MGYA00512367_ERZ506250 | MGnify/ENA metagenome assembly ERZ506250 | reverse complement strand
TTCCGATCTAAGATACATATCATCACTGATGTGCTCACACATTATTTTTTAAGTCAGATTAGAAAGTTATCCAGGTTGGCCAACCCTTGCTTATCCTTAACGGGGAGTGCATTCGCTTACCTATCCAGGTGCTTCAATGAAAATAAAATCAATTATATTAACGGGAATATTCGCTTCATCATTTTCTCATGCCAGCGCCCTCTATTTTTATGAGGTCGCAACGGAAGATGCGGCTCTGGCCGGTGCCGGACAAGCAGCCCGAGCTCAGGATGCCTCAACGCTGTTAACCAATCCTGCAGGAATGACTCGCTTACCTGACCATATGGTCACTGGCGGCTTACAGGCTATGGGGGGGGATATCACCTATACGCTGGATAACGAGTCCGGCGGACGCCAGAGTCCTGGCAATGTCATGAAGCTGTTTCCCAATGCGAGCATGTTTTATACACAGCATCTGAGCGATACTGTATCTGCTGGTCTCGGCCTTTATGGTAACTATGGACTGGGGATCGATTTTGGCGACTGGGCAGGCGATCGTCTTATTAAAAAAAGCACTATGGTTGCCATGACGCTCAGCCCCGGGATTGCCTGGCAGATCAATAATAAAATTTCTGTTGGTGCAGCCGCCGGGCTGAACTACGGCTTGCTGTCCTTAACGCGTAATGTCGATGGCAACGACGAAAAACAACGCGACCATGACTGGGCAATGAACTATCGCCTCGGCTTGCTGATGGCGCTGACCGACCAGACGCGCATGGGAATGACATGGACCAGTAAAACAGATTATCACTTTAATATTGATGGTAAGGCTCGATTCCCTCATCTGCCAAACGTCGAGTATGACCTGCCTGTTTCGGCGCAGATCCGCGCACCACAACAGCTGATGGTGAGTATTGTGCATGATATTGATAGGCAGTGGTCTTTAATGGGCGATCTTGGATGGCAGGACTGGAGTCAGTTTGGCAGTCCGCAAATTACTATCAATGGCAGTTCGGGTAGCCAAACTAATCGTCTGAAGGATACCTGGCATACCGCCGTTGGTGTACAGTATCGGCCCGATCGGCAATGGCGAATTAACGCCGGTGTCGCCTTTGACACTACCCCCTATCATTCACAACGTGACGTGGCGCTCACATTACCTACTGGTGATGAGTGGCGGTTTGCTACCGGCGCACAATACCAGCTTACACCGGCAAGTAATATCGGGGTTGCCATTGAATATCTCCATATGCAAACGTCTCAGGTGAAAACGACCGCCTTTGAGGGAGAATACACCCATCCATGGTTATGGTTCGCGAGCGTGAACTATAGCTATCAGTTCTGATAAAAATAGCGACGGCGTCAACCGGTAATTTGCTGATAGTGCTGTTACTCCCTGTGTGGGAATCGCCTGACAGCTGACGGCTGTTTACTAAATTACGTGACTTGCCGGAAGGCTGCTGGACTGACACGAAGTGACTAAAAAAGCGGATTGCTATGGTTAACCCTCCTTGCCCAGATTCAGTATTCACTACCTGCTCACTTTCAGATTAAACAGCCGGGACAGCGCCGCTCTGCCGCTATCCGTCACTTGTACTTCCCGATATCCCGGCGCGCGCGTTATCCATCCTTTTTGCAGGAACAGCGTCATTAGCGCCGAGCCGGCGTCGCCTCCCAGATGAAAACGTCTTTCGCTCCAGTCGAGACAGGGGCAGCAGGGCTTACGCCGTGGGCGGGCGTTCAGTACTGCGCCAAGGCGTTCAAGCTGAGTTTTACCGGCTGACGTCAGGGCCAGGCCATCTGCCGCCAGCCATTTTCCCCGCAGCATAAATTCATAAATATGGCCCGCCAGTCCGCCCGCCAGGTGATCGTAGCAGGTACGGGCGTAGCGAAGCGTAACCGGCGTGCTGGTGGCCAGCGCCTTATACGCCTGCATTGAGACGCCCATAAGATTTTCCAGCAGCCCGGCGATATGCGGGCCCGCCAGGCGGTAATAGCGGTGACGCCCCTGCGCGAGACACACTACCAGCCCGTTGTTGAGCAGCCGGGCAAGATGGCCGCTGGTGGTGGAGGCGGACACCTCGGCGACGGTGCTAAGCTCAGTGGCAGTCCATGCGCGCCCGTCCATCAGCGCGCAGAGAATACTGACCCTTGACGGGTCAGAGAGGGCTGAGGCCACCATCGCCATAGCGGTTTCCAGCGCCTCCTCTGGCTCACTGCCTTGCTGCGTTTTCAGGAGATTCATTCAGAAAATATGGCCCATTTTTCGGTCACTTCCGCTGCCCGGGTGTCATCATCAGTAATGAGAATGAGCCGGTTACGGTGGTCGCTGTACTGTACCAGAATAGTAATGCCGTTGCGGGCAAGGGTCGCGGCGATTTCCCCCAGTTCCCCGGGGCGTTGCTGGGGTAACTTTCGTATCAGAGGGCGGCACACATTGCTGACCGTAAAGCCAGCCTCGGTCAGCACCCTACGGGCTTTTTCGCCGTCTTCCACCAGAAAATGCGCATGTCCGGCATCAGGCGTGGAGAACACGCCGCCGCCTTCGAGGCCCACGCCGTTGTTACCCAGCGTCTTACCCATTGCGCCAAGCGAGCCCGGCGAGTTGCTGAGAATGACATGAATATCATACATCGGGCTGTGCTCCTCGATCCGATGAATAATCCCGGAACACACGGGCTACGCGTATTCTGTAGAATGAAAAAATCGATGCTTTACCTTCGCGCTGGGCAGCCAGATGCCGCTCATTTTGCTGCCAGTGGGCCACCGAAGCTTCATCTTCCCACCAGGATAACGAGAGGATTTTGCCGGGCGTACTCAGGCTCTGAAAGCGCTCAATGGCAATAAACCCCGGCGTGTCTGATAGCAAAGGCGTCAGCCCGGCCGCCAGCTGAAGATATCTTTCCTGTGCTTGTGGTAAGGCGTCGGCCTCAAAAAGTACCGCAATCATAAGTCTGCTCCGTGGTGAATGTCCCTGCAGTCTACTGACGGCCAGAGCAGGAAGCTTCGGTGGGCAGCGAAATATGCCAGTTGGCAGATAAGCGATGGTAATGGCAGTTTGCCAGTATATTTTCGCGCTTGTGAACGGCAAAAAAAGAAAGCGTTTGATGCCCTGGTGCGAATTGCGGCCTTACGGTTTGAACAGGCCAGAGCAATAGCCGAAAGGATCCCGTTTGTCAGCCATGGGGCGCGCCTTCTGGCTTGTTGCTCTCCTTTCACATTTATTTTCACGACCGCCAGGATACCTGTCTCGTGCCTACTGCCCATGGCGACGCAGGGTGGAGGCGGGGTGTCGCCGAAGCGCCTCTGCGGGACGCACAGGGCGCCGCACCAGTTCGCCGCCACAGTTTGGGCAACGACCGTGCAGCCGCGCCGTCATGCAGTCCCGGCAAAAGGTGCACTCGAACGAGCAGATAAACGCCTCAGGTGAGTCTGGCGGCAGATCTTTATCACAGCATTCGCAATTCGGGCGTAACTCGAGCATTAACTTCTCCTGTGGTTAACGGCGGTATCAGCGACGGCGGGTCAACGTATGCTGTTTTTATATCACGGCCCGGACTGGCTACCGAGGAGGGCGGATTAACTTCCGCCTCAAAGCGTTGCCTTCCCGGGCTGCATCCCCGGCACAAGGATGACTTTGCGGCATGCCTCTTCGCGTTTCTCAAAGATCTGATAGCCGCGCGCGGCCTCCTCCAGCGGCATATGGTGAGTGACGATCTCCTCAGGGGTGAGCAGCCCTTGCTCAATCAGCGCCAGCAGGTCCGGTAACCAGGCGTGGACGTGGGTTTGCCCCATCCTGAAGGTCAGCCCCTTATCAAAGGCATCACCAAACATAAAACCGTGAATGAAACCGGCGTACACGCCGGGCACGCTGACGATACCGCCGCGGCGCACGGCGGCGATGCACTGGCGCAGGGCTTTGCCGCTGCTGCCCTCGATTTTCAGGTTGCTGAGGACGGTTTCCGTGAGGCTGCCTTTCGCCTCGAAGCCCACGGCGTCAATCACCGCGTCGACGCCGCGATGTCCCGGCGTGTTATCGATAATCCACTGCGCCGGGTCGTCATGGGTGTCGAAGTTTATCGGGATCGCGCCATAGCGCTGCTGTGCGAAATCGAGTCGGTAATCGTTATGATCGATGATAAATATCTGCTCTGCGCCATTGAGCCTGGCGCAGGAGGCGCACAGCAGGCCTACCGGGCCGGCGCCAAAAATAGCCACGCTGCTGCCGGGTTTGACCTCGGCGTTTTTTACTGCCTGCCAGGCGGTGGGCAGAATATCTGACAGAAACAGCACCTTTTCATCGGGTAAGGTGTCCGGCACTTTAAACGGTCCGGTATTGGCTTTGGGGACCCGAACATATTCTGCCTGGCCGCCCGGGATCCCGCCGTACAAATCGCTGTAGCCGAACAGGGCCGCAGGTGGCGTGATCCCTTTGCGGTTGAGCGTTGCCCCCTGGCCGCTATTGGTGCTTTCGCAGGCGGCATATTGCTGCAGGCGACAAAAGAAGCAGTCTCCGCAGGCGATGACAAACGGGATAACCACCCGGTCGCCTTTGCGGACCGCGGTGACCGCGGAACCCGCTTCCACCACTTCACCCATAAATTCATGGCCGAAAATATCGCCATGGTGCGTGCCGGGGATCTTGCCACGATAAAGATGCAGATCGGAACCGCAGATCGCTGTTGCGGTGACGCGCAGAATAATATCGTCCGGTGCCTCAAGAGCCGGGTCAGGCATGGTGTCGACACTGACATGATGGGGACCGTGATAAGTGAGTGCTTTCATTGTATATTCTCCGGAAGAGTACGACTGATCGCCTAAGGCCCAGGGTATCGTGACCCGACGCGCTTGCCGCCGACAAGTCACCTTAAAAAATAAAGCGTAGAGCACAAATAATGTAGCTGCGTGATATTCAAGTCGCTGAGCGTATTCTACGCTTCGCTTATTTCACATCTGGTTTGTTTAAATTATTTGCCTATTTTCATTAAGCGTACTAGCCTTAATCATGCATGATATTCGCTCCATTTTTTATTTGATAGCCGCTCCCCCAGCGGCTTTTTTTATTGATAATTTTTAGAAAAGTTCTGAATTTCAGGCTGACGAAGCGTATCGGTGCCGCTTCGTTATATCACCCAATCGGAGTACTCCGCAGGTATAGATAATGGGAGGGGGGCGGGTATTATTTCCCTGAACACAGTGGGTTACCGGAAAAAGTACCGCCTGGTTATTTTTAAGGTATCTTGTAGAATTATTCCGAATTACTGCTGAAAGGCATCGAAAAAACGGAATAATAATTTGACTAACCAGCATTACCCGCTAGATTTAAATATCGAACGACGAGTGATACGGAATATTTTCGTATCGTACTGACATAACCGATATACATGAGGTGAAATATGGCAGAGCATCGTGGTGGTTCCGGTAATTTTGCTGAAGACCGTGAAAAAGCTTCTGAAGCAGGTCGTAAAGGTGGTCAGCACAGCGGCGGGAACTTTAAAAATGATCCGCAGCGTGCGTCCGAAGCGGGTAAAAAAGGTGGACAAAACAGCCACGGCGGTGGCCGCAAGTCCGATAATTCCTGATTATCCTTTTCCTTGCACCCTGAAGTGAAAGTATCTCCTGCGAGTCTGTATAGACTCGCAGTTATTTTCTGACTCCAGAAGGTATTTCTATGAATATGAAAAGCATTGAAGATGTATTTATTCACCTGCTCTCAGATACCTACAGCGCAGAGAAACAATTAACCCGCGGGCTGGCTAAACTGGCCAGAGCGGCGTCCAGTGAAAAACTCAGCGCGGCGTTCAATGCTCATCTCGAAGAAACCCAGGGCCAGATTGAACGTATTGACCAGATTATTGAGCAGGAATCCGGCCTGAAAATCAAACGCATGAAATGCGTGGCCATGGAAGGATTAATCGAAGAGGCCAATGAAGTCGTTGAGAGCACGGAAAAAAATGAGGTGCGAGATGCTGCGCTAATTGCCGCTGCGCAAAAGGTCGAGCATTACGAAATTGCCAGTTACGGTACCCTGGTCACTCTCGCGGAACAGCTGGGTTACAAAAAAGCAGTCAAATTGCTGGCCGAAACGCTGGAAGAAGAAAAACAAACCGACGTTAAATTAACCGATTTGGCGGTAGGTAATATTAATAAAAAAGCGGAAAAATAAACGCTCCCTGACACGAGGAAAAGACGATGAATCACGTTGAACATTATCATGACTGGCTCCGCGATGCGCATGCCATGGAAAAGCAGGCCGAATCCATGCTGGAATCGATGGCTGGCCGTATCGATAATTATCCCGATCTCCGTGCCAGAATTGAACAGCATATTAATGAGACCAAACGGCAAATTACCGTGCTGGAAGAGATCCTCGATCGCAACGAAATTTCGCGTTCGGTGATAAAGGACTCGATGAGTAAAATGGCGGCCCTTGGCCAGTCCATCGGCGGGATGTTTCCTTCCGATGAAATCGTCAAAGGCTCGATTAGCGGCTACGTCTTCGAGCAGTTTGAGATTGCCTGCTATACCTCTCTGCTGGCGGCGGCTGAAAAAGCGGGCGATACCGCCTCTATCCCGGCGATCGAAGCCATTCTGGCGGAAGAGCGGGAGATGGCCGACTGGCTGATTAAACATATACCCCAGACAACGGAGCAGTTTCTCCTGCGGTCGGACGCTGACGGCGTAGAAGCGAAAAAATAACCCAGGAGGCAGGCTTATGTTTCGTCATGTGAAAAAGTTGCAGTACACCGTACGCGTTGCTGAACCCAATCCGGGGCTCGCGAATTTACTGCTCGAGCAGTTTGGCGGCCCCCAGGGCGAGCTGGCCGCTGCGTGTCGTTATTTCACCCAAGGATTAAGCGATGACGATCCTGGCCGCAAAGACATGCTGATGGATATCGCAACAGAGGAGCTGAGCCACCTGGAGATCATTGGCACGCTGGTCGGCATGCTAAATAAAGGCGCAAAAGGGGAGCTGGCGGAGGGCACCGAGAGTGAGGCGGAACTGTATCGTTCGCTCACTGCCAACGGCAATGATAGCCATATTACCTCGTTACTGTACGGCGGTGGTACTCCGCTGACCAACTCGGCGGGCGTGCCGTGGACGGCGGCCTACATTGATACTATCGGCGAACCCACCGCCGACCTGCGGTCGAATATCGCGGCGGAGGCGAGGGCGAAGATCGTCTATGAACGCCTGATCAACGTCACCGACGATCCTGGGGTGAAAGATGCCCTGGCATTCCTGATGACCCGCGAAGCGGCGCACCAGCTCTCGTTTGAGAAGGCGCTGCAGTCGATTCGCAATAACTATCCACCGGGCAAACTGCCACCCATTAGCGAGTACGCTAACACCTACTACAATATGTCTGAAGGTGGAGAAGTACGCGGCAGCTGGAACAGTGACAAACACTTTGATTATGTCAAGGATCCGCAGCCGGCGGTGGATGGTGGCGATGGCGGCGCTTCTGTCAGCCTCACACCAGAGCAGGAAGCGCTGTGCAAAGCGATGCTGAAGCGAACACAGTCTGACCCGCAGGGTGATCCTTTGACCGGCGCCGAACTTGGTGCCGGGAAGCAAAACACCTCATCATCGGCTAAGTGATGTTCGCATGAGCCCCGGTTGCGACCGGGGCGCTTCACAATGATGGGTGTGAAATATGTTTGAATTCGACGCGTTTCATCTTGCCCGAGCGCAATTCGCCTTTACCGTTTCCTTTCATATCCTGTTTCCGGCTATCACTATCGGTCTTGCCAGCTACCTGGTGGTGCTTGAAGGATTGTGGTTACGAACCCGGGATAACGTCTGGCGCTCACTCTACAACTTCTGGCTGAAAATTTTTGCCGTCAATTTTGGCATGGGCGTAGTCTCCGGATTAGTCATGTCCTATCAGTTCGGCACCAACTGGAGCGGATTTTCGCAGTTTGCCGGCAGTATTACCGGCCCACTGCTGCTGTATGAAGTACTGACCGCCTTTTTCCTTGAAGCAGGTTTCCTTGGGGTGATGCTGTTTGGCTGGAGCAAAGTGCCGCCAGCGCTGCATTTTTTCACCACCTGCATGGTAGCGCTTGGCACGCTGGTCTCCACCTTCTGGATCCTGGCCTCCAATAGCTGGATGCAGACGCCGCAGGGTTTTACCATCGAAAATGGCCATCTTATCCCGCAGGACTGGCTGGCGATCATCTTTAATCCCTCATTCCCATATCGCTTGTTCCATATGGCGATAGCCGCCTTTCTCAGCAGCGCCATGTTCGTCGGGGCTTCGGCGGCGTGGCATCTTCTGCGCGGGAATGACTCGCCGGCTATCCGTAAAATGTTGTCGATGGCGATGTGGATGGCGCTACTGGTCGCGCCGATCCAGGCGGTGGTAGGGGATATGCATGGTCTTAACACCCTTGAGCATCAGCCGGCAAAGATCGCGGCCATCGAAGGGCACTGGGAAAACCGCCCTGGCGAGGCCACGCCGCTGCTGCTGTTTGGCCTGCCGGATATGGAAGAAGAACGAACCCGTTATGGTTTGGAAATCCCCGCTCTCGGCAGCTTGATCCTCACCCACAGCCTGCATAAACAGGTGCCGGCCCTGAAAGATTTCCCGAAAGAGGATCGGCCTTATTCGCCTGTCGTTTTCTGGTCATTCCGCATCATGGTTGGGATGGGGGTATTGATGATCGCCTTAGGGGTCTGCAGCGCCTGGCTGCGCTATCGACGTCGACTGTACCACTCGCGGGCATTCCAGTGGTTTGCGCTCTGCATGGGGCCCGCCGGCCTTATTGCCCTGGTCGCCGGGTGGGTGACCACCGAGATGGGCCGCCAGCCGTGGGTGATCTACGGTTTGCTGCGCACCCGGGATGCGGTGTCGTTGCACAGCACACTGCAGATGGCCATCAGCCTGCTGGTATTTATTGTGGTTTACTGCGCCGTGTTTGGCGTGGGGTATTACTATATTTTCCGGCTGATTAAAAAAGGGCCGCAGCCGGTGACGGAGCTGACCTCACACACCGCGGGCACGCCGGCGCGTCCGCTCTCGGCGGCAGAGCCGGTGCGCGATGAGGAGAACGCATCATGAGCATCGATATCTCGGTGATTTGGTTTGTCATCATCGTCTTCGCCACCCTGATGTATATCGTAATGGACGGTTTCGATTTAGGCATCGGCATGTTGTTCAGCGTGGTACACGATGGCGAAGAGCGCGACGTGATGGTCAATAGCGTGGCGCCCGTCTGGGACGGTAACGAAACCTGGCTGGTGCTCGGCGGGGCGGGGCTGTTTGGCGCCTTTCCGCTGGCTTACGCGGTGATCACCGATGCGCTGGTCATCCCGCTGACGGCGATGCTCATTGGTCTGATTTTTCGCGGCGTGGCGTTTGAGTTTCGTTTCAAAGCGATCCCCTCGCACCGTACCTTCTGGGACTACGCCTTCGCCGGCGGCTCGCTGCTGGCGACCTTCAGCCAGGGGATTGTCGTTGGCGCGTTTATCAATGGCTTTGCGGTGGCTGACCGCCGCTTCGCCGGCTCGACGCTGGACTGGCTCACCCCCTTCAATCTGTTCTGCGGTCTGGGACTGGTGGTGGCCTATCTGCTGCTTGGCACCACGTGGTTGATCATGAAAAGCGAAGGCGCGCTGCAGCAGCAGATGCGCGAGCTGACCCGCAAGGTACTGCTGGCGTTGATGGTGGTGATTGCGGTGGTCAGCGTCTGGACGCCGCTGGGCTGGCGCTATGTGGCGGAACGCTGGTTTACGCTGCCCAATTTCTTCTGGTTCGTGCCGGTGCCAATTTTGGTGCTGACGCTGAGCCTGTGGATCTGGCGTCTGAGCGCGCGCCCCGCCAGCCACGCCCGCCCGTTTATTCTGACGTTGGGCCTGATTTTCCTCGGCTTCAGCGGGTTGGGGATCAGCGTCTGGCCGAATATCATCCCACCGCATATCTCCCTCTGGGATGCCGCTGCGCCGCCCTCGAGCCAGGTGTTTATGCTACCGGGCGCACTGCTTATTATCCCGGTAATCCTGATGTATACCGCCTGGAGCTATTACGTCTTTCGCGGCAAAGTGTCCGGCAGCGAAGGCTATCATTGAGAGGCCAACAAAAGCGGGCAGCTGAGTAACCGGCTTGCCGCGCCCCTCCCGGTCAGGGATGACCGGGAGGGGCGCGGACAAACCGGCGATCTGTTGCATCTTCTCGGGCCGGGTGTTTATGCCTTCGGGGAGGGGATCTTAATAATAAACCGTTCGTTAACCCGGGTGATTTTCGCACCCGTCTCGCCAAATTCGCTGGCGATTTTAAAAAAGTCGTCAGCGGCGACATCAAAATCGAGTTCGATTTTCTGATGCTGTCCGGTTGCCAGTAATTCATAGAAATGATCAAGGCTGCGGGCTTTTTCGCTAGGCATCTTATTTCTCCATGGTAAATCAATCAGCAGGGTATTTATTGCTTACGGCGCTTTTACGGATTATTCAGCAGGATGACAATCATATCTGATATAAGATTATGCAATGACTTTCTGGTTAGGGTGGGGCGATATTATCCTGTTGTTAAACCTGTTGCCGCTCGTTTCCCTGCAAGGTCAGAACGAGAGGGACAATCCTGCGGCCCGGTTGATGATAGACATTTTATGATGACAAATTAATGACAATAAAATGAACCATGAAGGAGAGCGGGCGTTTAAAACGCTATACCATTTTATGTTGTGGCTGTTAAGGCAGTTCTTAACTACTTTAAGGTAATGGGGTGTCATTTTGTTATGGCCAACGGCGAGGGAACAATGATGCAATTACTTGATTTATTCGCAGGATTATTATGGTTAAGCTGCGTTATTTTCCTGCTGTTTGTTCTGGATGTGGTCATCACTCGTTATCTGTATCGTAAATAAGCGGCAAGGGCCGTGGCGGGGAGCATAGGGGACGGCGCCGGAGAATGATAGAATAGCGCCGGGCTAAATGAGAAAGGAACAAACGGTGGCCGGGAGAATTGATTACGATATTGAAAAATACCAGTTTACCGAAGCCGACGAGACACCGCGACTGCGGGCGCAGTGGCGCGAGGTATACCAGGAGTGTCGCCAGCTGCAGGCCGGGGCAGAGGAGCGCCTGCGTATTGCGCTATTGAACGTCGACTATGTCACCAGCTTCGAGTTGCCATTTCGCCTGCTACTGGTCCGGGCGCCGCAGCTTATCGCCAGTGTGCGCGAGGCATTACAGCTCAATCGTAAAGCCGCCATATTCAATGGTAAGCGCTATGGCTGCGTCTACAGCCTGAAACAAGATTTACAGGCTATTCCGGAGGCCTTTCATTACCGCCTGTCAAACCGCATTCGTCGTGTCGATCCGACTGGGTTGACGGCCTCCCCGTACCAGCAGATCGCCCGGGAGATAAAGCCGGCGCGGGAGCGACTTGAGCGGGCGCTTCGCGCCGGTTTACCGGTCACCGCTCTCGATGCCCTGTTCTGGTTTGGCAGCCAGCGGGTGGCGGCAGATATTGCGCAGTTGCGGCGATCCGGTATGCGGATTGTCACTGAAGAGGTTGAGGTCAGCGACAATCTGTTCAATACCACCCGGCGGGTACCAGTTTATCGCCTGGCCAGCGTATGAGGAGGCAACCCTTCGCCCAGCCGCTGTCTTTGCAGACAATTCACCACTGCCCCATCAAACCAGACACATCCCCCCCTGGCGGCATGCCGTGGGGCGGGTGCCAGCCACGTGCTGGCGATGAGCATGAACAGCATCAGCGCCAGCGTAACCACGTTTATTCTTTTTACTGCCCAGCACCCACTTCACGTTGCCTGGCAGCAGGGTAATGGGAAAGTATGACGGTTCAGTGACTGAAATGTTTTTCCCATTGGTAGCATGAAGTAACAGGCGGGGAGAAGAGGGCGATGCGTTTATCGCTTCAGGGCATCACCCGGGAGCGAAAACTGGCGGCTTGTATTTTTCATTTTTATTATGCATCGCTTTTTTTAGCGTAGTGGCGGAAAGCAGGATATCAGTTTTTACTACAGGGGATTCGTGGTAACTACCTGGTTTGAAACAATATTTTAATTGCTGTTTCGCCAGGTGTTGTAGCAGTGGCTAATTTATATTAATTCAATTTACCGATCAATAAATTATAAGTTGATAGATTTTGTCTATTGAATGATCCTTATCGATCATTTTAAACTATTTTTGTTGCCGGGAAATATATGACATGCTTTAACCCTTTCTTATTTTTGGTATTTTTTAAATGCTTGAAGAAAATGTGAAAAATACCTTATATCGCTTCGTACTGGAGCCGGCTATTAGCGATGATGGCGGCTACCACTCGTGGGAATTGCTCACTAAAGACATTATAGCACCGGCACAAAATATCACCTCATCGCCAACGTTTTCTTTCTCCACGCTTACCGACCGCGACAAGATTTCACTATTCACTCGCCAAATCGAGCTGCTTGCTGTATTTGATTTTTCCCGGCTGGATAATAAGCCAGTATCGTTGAATATTGATGATTTATTAAGCCAGTTGATTCTGGCGGACCGCTACCTCTGTGATTTCTTACGCTCCTGTAAGCATATCGCGCTGGAAATCAACGAGAATTTTCACGAGTTCAGCGCCGGGCGTGAGCTGACCACGCTGAGCGCGCTGGCGGCGCTTTGCCCGGTCTGGCTGGATGACTTTGGTCGCGGACGCACTTCTTTCGCCTTACTGGACAGATTCCGCTTCGATTGTGTCAAAGTGGATAAAGATTATTTTTGGGATAAAGAAGACGACCCCAGATTGCCCGGCCTGTTACAGGCTATCTCTGGCCTGACTCGCCATGTCATTGTCGAGGGGGTGGAAACCGAGAAGCAAAAACGGCTAATCAGATCGGCCGGCAATATCATCGGTCAGGGTCGTTACTGGAAAGATAAATACATCTTTTTGCACTGCTGAGTTGCCGGTAAGCAGATTTTTTTACTTGCCACGCTTTATTTGTCCAGTTTTAAATTAACCCTTTGTTACAGATAGTCTTTATTAGCACAGTGATAATCCAGTCTCTTTTTTTGCCTTAAGGATAACTCACTGTGAATACTCGCTTGCGTAACACCCTGATCGCCCTTGTTCTGACCACCAGCTTTACCGCAGCCAGTCAGGCGTCGACTTCGGCTGACGTACCCTCGGTCTCGCAGGATCCGGTTGTCCAGCATTTGAAACTAAGTGAGGCGCAGGTCGCCAAAATCCAGGCGCTGCGTCAGGGGTTCGAAAACAATGTGAGCCAGATTAAAATCAGCGGCTATCAGGACGGCGCTCTGGCTGAGGTTATTCACTCCGGAAAATGGGATGATGCTAAAGTCAAACAGCAGCTGGCCGCCTTTGGCCAGCTGGATCAGCAGGTGCGCTATTATCGGGTGAAATACTACTTCGACGTAAGCCAGGTGCTGACGCCTGAGCAGCGTGAGCAGGTCAAAAAAGATCTCGCTGCCGCTATCAACTAACGCTGTCTCAGCCATTCGTCCCCGATGACACTGAATGTGAAGAAGCCGCCGTTTACCGGCGGCTATGGCTTATTTTGCGTTGCCCTGGTTTTTTTCCAGCCGTGCGAAATACTCCGGCGCGAACGGACGTGGATCAACCTCGGCAAACGGTGCACGCTCGAAGTGCGATTTCAGATCCCACGGCACGGTACAGTCGAAAATCGTCTTGCAGCTGATGCCCTTGCCGCGAATCGACGTGCTGTATTCCGGCGTCTGGGACGGATCCAGCTGATGACCGCGAATGCCGGGGATTGTCGTAATGCTGATATCCCCCTGCATGCGGGTGGTCATCGCCCACAGGATATCGTCGCTGTCAAAGATATCGACATCTTCATCAACCAGAATAATATTTTTTAGCTCGGAATAGGTCGCCAGTGCCAGCAGCGCGGCCTGTCCCTGACGCCCCTCGTCGGCAGGCTGACGTTTTTTCACCTGCAGAATGGCCAGGAATTTACCGCCGCCCGCGGTATGGGCGTAGACATTTTGTAAAAAGCCCGGGATAGCGGCCTCGACAGCATTCCAGATACTGGCTTCCGTTGGCAGCCCGGCGAGGGTGGTATGCTCTTCACCCGGCCCTAGATCGGAAGAGC
>ERZ506250.146-NODE-146-length-14601-cov-4.76495_pt1 | contig 14601 bp, 13 predicted proteins | sample MGYA00512367_ERZ506250 | MGnify/ENA metagenome assembly ERZ506250 | reverse complement strand
GGCCGATGATCGAGATCACTTCCCCCATGTCGATATCCAGATCGACGCCCTTCAACACATGGTTGTCGCCGTAGTACTTCTGCATCTGATTAATGGTGATGAGAGGCATTGAATTTGTTCTCCAGATAGCGGCTGTAGCGGGACAGCGGATAGCACAGAATGAAATAGCCCAGCGCCACCAGGGCAAACACTTTAAACGGCTGATAAGTGACGTTGGTCAGCATCGTCCCGGCCTTGGTCAGCTCCACAAAGCCGATAATCGATGCCAGCGCCGTGCCTTTGATCACCTGTACGGCAAAGCCCACCGTCGGCGCGATGGCAATGCGCAGCGCCTGCGGCGCCACCACCCGGTACAGGGTCTGGCCGAAGCTCAGCCCGAGACAGCGCGAGGCCTCCCACTGGCCTTTCGGCAGCGCGCGAATGCTGCCGAACCAGATATCCAGCAGAAAGGCGCTGGTATAGAGCGTCAGGGCGACCGAGGCGGCGGTCCACGCCGAGACGTCGACGCCGAACAGCGCCACGCCAAAGAATGCCAGAAACAGCTGCATCAGCAGCGGCGTGCCCTGGAACAGCTCAATGTACCCGCGGATCAGCCGTTTCACCTGGCGTCCGCCGGTGAGGCGCAGCAGCAGCAACGGTAAGGTGACCAGCGCCCCGCCAATGAACGCGACCAGCGACAGCAGCACCGTCCAGCGACCGGCCAGCAGCAGGTTGCGGATAATGTCCCAGTCAGTAAAAGTGGTCATCAGGCCTGCACCCCCAGCCATTTACGCCCCGCCGCCATCAGCAGCTGGCGCATCGCTATCGATAACGCTAAGTAGATCCCGGTGGTTACCAGATAGACCTCAAAGCTCAAAAATGTCCGCGACTGGATCAGGTTGGCGGCGAAGGTCAGCTCCTCATAGGAGACCTGCGACACCACTGACGAGCCGAGCATCACGATGATGCACTGGCTGACCAGCGCCGGGTAAATCCGCTGCAGCGCCGGGGGCAATACGACGCGAACGAAGGTTTGCGTCCGGCTGAGCCCGAGCACGCGACCGGCTTCCCACTGGCCCTTCGGCGTCACCTGGATGCCGGCGCGGACGATCTCGGTACTATAGGCGCCGAGGTTAACCACCATCGCGAGCAGCGCCGCTTCACCGGCGGTCATCTTCAGTCCCAGGTTCGGTAAACCAAAGACGATAAAAAAGAGCTGCACCACGAACGGCGTGTTACGAATAATTTCCACATATCCGCCCCATACCCGGCTGAGCATTCCCGGGCGCCCGCTGCGGATCGCCGCCCCGAGGATGCCGATCGCCAGGCCGCCTATCGTCGCCAGCACCGTCAACTGCACCGTCACCCACAGGCCGGCCAGCAGCTCCGGCCAGTGCGGCCAGAGCTCAGAGAAATGAAGTTGCTCCGTCATCCACAGACCTTACGCGCTGAGGCTGGCAGGCAGCGGCGCTTTCAGCCACTTCTCAGACAGACCGTTGAGGGTGCCGTCCTTAATGCCTTGCTCGATCAGGGTATCCACTTTCGCCTTCAGCGCCGGTTCGTTCTTTTTCAGACCGATAAAGCACGGCGAATCCTTCAGCATAAAGCTCGGGACCGGCGCTTTGTCGGCGTTCTGCCGGGAGATGGCCGCCACCACCAGATTGCCGGTCGCGACATACTGCACCTGACCGGACAGGTAAGCCGACAACGTGGTGTTATTGTCCTCGTAGCGCTTGATCTGCGCCGCCTGCGGCGCCACGCTGGTCAGCACCATATCCTCCACCGCCCCGCGGGTTACACCGATGCTTTTGCCGCTCAGCGCGGCCGCGTCCTTCAGCTCCGCCCCTTTCGGGCCAAACACGCCGAGGAAGAACGGGGCGTAGGCGCGGCTGAAGTCGATCACCTTCTCGCGCTCGGCGTTCTTGCCAAGGCTGGAGATCACCAGATCCACCTTATCGGTCTGCAGATACGGCACGCGGTTGGCGCTGGTCACCGGAACCAGCTGCAGCTTGAGCTTCATCGATTTCGCCAGATAGCGCGCCATATCGATGTCATATCCCTGCGGCTGCAGGTCGGTGCCCACCGAGCCGAACGGCGGAAAATCCTGCGGTACGGCAATACGAATGACGCCGCGTTTTTCAATATCCTGGAGCTGGTCAGCCTGCGCGGCAGAAACAGACGAAAGGAGACAAGCGGCCCCGGCCAGCGCGATCAACAGTTTCTTCATGATGTTTACCCGTTACGTTAGCATGAAACAAAAGATTCTTTGAATCTGTTTTTGCAACTAATGTGCCAGATACAGACGAGGCGAGGATTGGCGAGGAATTAAAACGAAAAGTGAGAAACGACAAGCGTTAACGGGAAAGTGTTCAGAGAGCGGTGGCGCCATGACGTGGTATTTCATGCACCATTATAATGCACAGCACCACGCTGGCGCCCCATTAGCGTTGTTCCAGCTCGTCCAGTTGCTGATAAAGCGTGGCGATATCGTGGATGCGCGGACGACCGCTGTCGAGCGTTTCATGGAGAAAGGCATTAGCCAGCAGATTAATCAGGCTGTTGACTGAGGCATAGCTGTCGTAGGCCGAGACGCTGTCCAGCGGCGCGCAGAGCTGCCAGCGGGAGAGCGGAAACAGGCTGTGGGCCTGCGGCTCGCACATTAACAGGACCGGCACCCCGTCGCGTTGCAGCTGCTGCAGCAGCGGGCGTACTAGTCGCGGCCGGCGGCGAAACGCCATCATTACCACCAGATCATCGGCGGTCAGATCGACCAGCTCTTCGCTGAGGCTTTGACCCGGCTGGGGCAGCACCAGCACCTGTCCGCGGGCCTGCAGCAGCTGCTGGCGCAGGTGCAGCGCCGCCGGATAGGCGTTACGCATGCCAATCACCACAATGCGGCGTGCGGCCACCATCGCCGTCAGCGCCTCAGCGAACTGACGGGCGTCGAGGGCGTTGACCCACTGGGTGAGGTTTGCCATCTCCTGCTTATAATGGCGCGCCAGCAGCGTGTTACCCTGCACCGCGTCGCGCTGGTCGGTGAGCGGCATCCCGCTCTGGCGCAGGGTGCGCAGTTCATCGCGCATATCCTTATATTTGTCGTAACCGAGGCGCTTAAACAGCCGGCTGACGGTGGCTTTCGACACGCCGCTCAGTTGCGCCAGCTCGGCGCTGTTGTAGCTTATCAGGTCGTCAAAGTGGTCAAAGATGAAATCCGCCACCCGCTGCTCCTGCGGCGACAGCGAGGCGTATTGCCCTTTCAGTCGTTCATCGAGTTGTTGCATAGCGCCCCTGTAACTTTCGTTTCATCATCCATTCCTCATCATACTGTATCTGCTATGCCTTACACATAGTGTGCCAGTGGGAAAATTCTGGTCATCGTTTTTATCAATGAAACGAAACGTTCAGAGATGGAACAGCTTTTGCAGTGTTCTGCGGGTGATTCGTTCAGAAAGGATAATTTATGCACAGTAGCAACGTTTCGACCCACGGGATGGCGGTGGCCCCCCACCACCTCGCCAGTCAGAGCGCGCTGGCGATCCTGCGCGAGGGCGGCAGCGCCATTGAAGCGATGGTGGCTGCCGCCGCGGCCATCGCCGTCGTTTATCCCCATATGAATGGCCTCGGCGGCGATGGCTTCTGGCTGATCGTACCGCCTGAGGGAGACCCCATCGCCATTGACGCCAGCGGGGTGGCCGGGTCGCTGGCGACCCTCGAGGCCTACGCTGGCCAGCGGCATATTCCCCACCGGGGACCGCAGGCCGCGCTGACCGTCGCCGGCACCGTCAGCGGCTGGGACGAGGCGCTGCGTATTTCTCGGGACTTAACCGGCCGCGCGCTGCCGGTGGCCCGCCTGCTGGCCGATGCGATCGGCTATGCCGAAGACGGCATTCCGGTCACCGCCTCGCAGGCCCACGCTACCGCCAGCAAACTGGAAGAGCTGCGCCATCAGCCGGGATTCAGCGAAACCTGGCTGGTGTCGGGCGAGGCCCCGCGGCCCGGCAGCCGCTTCTGCCAGCCCGCCCTCGCCGGTACTCTGCGTATGCTGGCCAGCGACGGTCTCGACAGTTTCTATCGCGGGCCACTGGCCGAGCGTCTGGCGCAGGGCATGGCCGCGCTGGGGATGCCGATCACCCTCGGCGACCTGCAGGCCCACCGCGCCCGGCGTCCGGCGCCGCTGACGCTCCAGCACCAGCAGGGCACGCTGTGGAACCTTGCCCCGCCGACGCAGGGGCTGGTATCGCTGGCGATCCTTGGCATCACCGACCGTCTGAAGATGGCCGATGCCGACGACGCGCAAACGGTGCACCGTATCGTCGAAGCCACCAAACGGGCATTCGCCCTGCGCGATGCGCATATCACCGATCCACGCCATCTGGATGTCGATGTTCAGGCGTTGCTCATCCCGGAAGCCCTGCAACCGCTGGCCGACAGCATCGACGACGCCTGCGCTTCACCCTGGGGTGGTGGTAAAGGCCCGGGCGATACCGTCTGGATGGGCGTCGTGGATAACAGCGGACTGGCAGTGTCGTTTATTCAGAGTATCTATCACGAGTTCGGCAGCGGCGTGGTGCTTCCGGACACCGGGATCGTCTGGCAAAACCGCGGGGCGGCCTTCAGCCTCGACCCGCAGCATCTCCTGGCGCTGGCCCCTGGCAAACAGCCATTCCACACCCTCAACCCTGCCGCCGCGCGCCTGAACGATGGCCGGGTGATGGTCTATGGCTCGATGGGCGGCGACGGTCAGCCGCAAACGCAGGCGGCGCTGTTTACCCGCTACATCCTGCAGGGGGTGCCGTTGCAGGAGAGCATCTCCCGTCCACGCTGGCTGCTGGGCCGCACCTGGGGCCAGTCCTCCGATTCACTGAAGCTGGAGGGGCGCTTTGCCACCGCCTGTATCGCTCGCCTGCGCGAGCTGGGGCACGACGTAGAAGTGCTGGCCGATTTCAGTGAAGCGATGGGCCACGCCGGGGCCATTGTCCGCCATCCCAACGGCCTGCTTGAAGGGGCGACCGATCCACGCAGCAACGGCGCCGCCGCCGGCTACTAAGGAACAGACCATGAACACACAGCCAGACTGGAGCGAGTATCTGACGCAGATGACTCACCTGCTGAATATGGAGCTGGATGCGCCGCGCCGTGAGGAGCTGGAGCGCCAGTTTGCCCGCATCGCCGCCATGGCGCAGCCGCTGATGGACTATCCCCTCGGGCCGCGCGAGGAGATTGCGGGGGTGTATAAAGCATGACTCTTCATCACTTCACCATTGCCGATCTCCAGCGTGCGCTGCACGAGGGCGAACTGAGCGCCCGGGAGATCGCCCGCCAGACGCTGGACGATATCGCCCGCGTGAATCCGCAGATCAACGCCTGGACCGAGGTCACCGCCCAGCGCATGCTGGCGGAGGCCGACAGCATCGACGCCCTGCGCCGGGAAAAGCGCCCCCTGCCGCCGCTGGCAGGCATTCCTTACGCGGTGAAAAATCTGTTTGATGTCGCCGGGCACACCACCCTCGCCGGGGCGGAGCTGCTGAGCGACCGACCGCCGGCAGCCAGCGACAGCTGGGCGGTGCGCCAGCTGCACAGCGCCGGCGCCCTGCTCAGCGGGATGCTCAATATGGACGCCTACGCCTACGGCTTCACCACCGAAAACAGCCACTATGGCGCGACGCGCAACCCGCACGATCTGTCGCGGATCGCCGGCGGTTCTTCCGGCGGTTCGGCCGCGGCGGTGGCGGCCGGGCTGGTTCATTTCAGCCTCGGCAGCGACACCAACGGCTCGATCCGCGTCCCCGCGTCGCTGTGCGGGATCTTTGGTCTGAAGCCTACCTTTGGCCGCCTTTCGCGCTCTGGCAGCCATCCGTTTGTCGCCAGTCTGGATCATATTGGTCCTTTTGCCCGCCGGGTGGCCGACCTCGCCGCGGTGTATGACGCCCTGCAGGGGCGCGACCCGGCCGATGACTTTCAGGCTGATAAAGCCAGCGAGCGCACCGGCAATCTGCTGGACCGCGGACTGGAGGGGCTGCGCTGCGCGCGGCTGGGGGGCTATTTCACCACCTGGTGCGATGACGACGCCCGGGCGGCCGTGGATCGGGTCGCCCACGCGCTGGGCGCCGACAACGAGCTGCAGTTCGCGGATGCCGCGCTGGCCCGCTCGGCGGCCTTTATCATTAGCGCCAGCGAAGGCGGCAATCAGTACCTGGCGGATCTGCGCCACTCGCCCGAGCGTTTTGAACCCCACTCCCGCGAGCGGCTGCTGGCCGGAGCGATGATCCCCTCCGCATGGTATCTGCAGGCCCAGCGTTTTCGTCGTCATGCTCGCCAGGCGATGAAATCCCTGTTCAGCCAGGCCGACGTGCTGATCGCCCCGGCTACCCCATGCAGCGCCACGCCAATAGGCGCGGAGGAGATGGTGATTAACGGCCAGCCGTTGCCGGTGCGTGCCAGCATGGGCATGCTGACGCAGCCGATCTCCTTCCTCGGCCTGCCGGTGGTGACCGTGCCCCTGCGTACCGCCAGCGGCACGCCGATTGGCCTGCAGCTGATTGCAGCGCCGTTTAACGAACAAGCCTGTCTTCGCGCCGCGCAGGCGCTGGAAGCGATGGGCATTACCGATGCCCGAGTGGCGGAGAGTGCAGCATGATCAATCTGGATAATGTAGACCGCCCGGCGATCCTCGCCGAGGTGACGGCGGCGTTTTATCAGTATGAAGAGGCGCTGGTCAGCAATAACATCGAGGCGCTGGACGCGCTGTTCTGGCACGACCCGCGCACCGTACGGCTGGGAGCCGGCGAGAATCTGTATGGCATCGAAGCGATCCGCGCCTTTCGTGCCGCCCGTCCCGCCGCCGGTCTGGCCCGCGATCTGCACCAGACTACCATCACCACCTTTGGCGCGGATATGGCGGTGTGCAGCACCGAGTTCACCCGCGAGGGCAGCACCCGCCTGGGCCGCCAGCAGCAGACCTGGGTACGCTTCCCCTACGGCTGGCGGATCGTTGCCGCCCAGGTCAGTTTGATGGACTGAGTGGCGTATACGGGAGCGGACCGGAGAATAAAGTCTCCGGTCCGGTAATACTCTGTTTGGAGTCGATGATCATGGTGTTAATCAGAACAGCGGAATCAAAAGATATCCCCTCGCTGCAAACGCTATTTCTGCAGCTGGGCTATCAGACGGAGACGGCGATCTTAGAACAACGCATCACTGCCCCGCAAAGTATGATGAGTGCGCTGGTGGCGGAAAAAGAAAACGCTATGTGTGGCGTGCTCGTTATCAATTTTATTTTACCGGTACATGAAACCAGGTTGTGGGCATTAATTTCAGCGCTGGTCATCGAGGAATCGTCACGGGGTTCAGGTATAGGCCAGCAACTTCTCAATGCCGCAGAGCGCCTCGCCCGCGATAAACATTGCGCTCAGATCGAGCTTTCAAGCAGTGAAAAAAGAATCAGAGCGCATCAATTTTATGAAAGTAACGGCTACAAGGAGGTCCGCAAGCGCTTCGTTAAACATTTGTCTTAACCGCCAGCGCGCGAAGGCGTCCCCGGATAACTGTAATTATATTTTGCCCAGCAGGATATTTAACATGCGGCGCAGGGGTTCCGCCGCGCCCCACAATAGCTGATCGCCAACCGTTAACACCGAGTAGATGGGTTCATTATTTAGCGCCATTTTCTTATAGCGGCCAATACCTACCTGCAGCGAACCACTAATAGCCGCCGGGGTCAATTTACTGACACTCTCTTGCTTATTATTGCGGACATAGCTTACCCACGGATGGGAATGGGTGACTAACTCAGCAAATTCTGCTTCGCTGACCTCACGTTTAAGTTTCAGCGTAATCGCCGCGCTGTGACAGCGGATCACCCCGACGCGGATGCATAAACCATTGACCGGGATGGTACCCGGCGCAAGGCCAAGAATTTTGTTAGTTTCCGCCTCGCCCTTCCATTCTTCGCGGCTGTTTCCATCGCCTAAATCGCTGTCGATCCACGGAATGATGCTACCCATTAATGGCACGCCAAAATTCTCCGCCGGCATACCCGCGCTGTTAATCAGCGCACTCACTTTATTCACCAATGGCAGCACGGAACCTGATGACGTCAGTTCATCAGCGGATAAGTGCTGGCTGATATAAGCGCTTTGCGCGATTAATTCCCGCACCTGTTTAGCGCCCGCCCCGGAGGCAGACTGATAGGTCATCACGCTCATCCATTCGATAAGATCGGCTTTTATCAGCCCGGCCAACCCCATCAGGCTCAGCGTAATGGAGCAGTTGCCGCCGACAAACAGTTTAATTCCCGCTTTTACCGCCCGATCAATATTTTTGCGGTTGACGGGGTCGAGAATAATGCAGGCTTTTTCATCCATCCGCAGCGCCGAAGCCGCATCAATCCAGTAACCTTGCCAGCCATGGTTAATTAACGCCGGATAGATGGCTTTGGTATAATCCCCACCCTGACAGGTGATGATGATATCCATTTCGGCGAGGGCGCTAAGGGAATTCGCATCTTTAAGGATGTCGCTTTTACCATTAATAACCGGGCCCACACCACCCACACTGGAAGTGCTAAAAAAATGCGCTGAAATATAGTCGAAATCATTTTCTTCGATCATTCTTTGCAGTAGTACAGAGCCTACCATTCCCCGCCAGCCAACAATACCCACCTGCTTCATTTATTTAACCTTTATAAGTTATGAGAATGTTAATTTGCATTCCTCATACTTATATCGCATCCCCCAATAAAGGTCATTACCCACCACATCGATTTCTATCATTATTAAAATGTTTCATCCGCCATCAGCGATTTTTATCTCTTATTACGGTAAAGCAGGAATAAGGCGGCGGCGACTGTCCCGCTTTCGGCATTCAAAGGAGAAACGGCGTATCGAAACGGGAGCGGCTTCTTGCCTGAGTACCATAAATAGTAACTTGCATTTTGATAGTGACTATGTCAATTTGCTGGCAAGAGCCTTCTGATTACTGGACAGCCCATGAAAAATGAACCGCTTTGCCACGCTCCATGCCCCATCGCCCGCAGCCTTGGCCGCATAGGTGACAGCTGGAGCATCATGATCCTGCGCGACGCCTTCGCGGGCTTTACCCGCTTTGACGAGTTTCAGAAAAGCAGCAACGTCGCGCCTAATATTCTGTCACGCCGTCTGAAGGAGCTGGTGGATGACGGACTGCTGGAGAAGGTGTGCTACAGCAGCACCCCGCCGCGCTACGAATACCACCTCACGCCGCGCGGCCGCGATTTCCGCATGGTGCTGCTGGCGCTGGCGGAATGGGGTAATCGCCACTTTGCCCCCGAAGGCCGTCAGATGCAGCTGGTGGAACTGGCAACCCAGCGCCACGTGGAGCCAGTCATGGTGGATAAAGCGACCGGGGAAGAGATTATCCCGGGTAAATACGCCATGGTGCCGGGCCCCGCCGCCTCACCGCTAATGAAATATCGTCATGAATATCTGCTGCGCAAACGCGAAGGCGATAACGGGCAAAAATTCCAGCCGGAACCTTACAGAGATGCCAGCAATGAATCCGACCAGTAAGAAAAGCCTCTTCACCCTGGCGGCCCTCGCCGCCGCCCTGGCGGCAGCGAGCTACGGCGCTTACTGGTGGCATACTGGACGTTTTCTGCAGACCACCGATGATGCGTATGTTGGCGGCGACATTAGCGCCATTTCCAGCAAAGTCTCTGGCTATATCCAGCAGCTGGCGGTACAGGACAATATGGCGGTGAAAAAAGGCGACCTGTTGATCCGCATTGACGACCGCGATTATCGCGCCGCCCTCGCTAAAGCGGCCGGGGAAGTGGCGGCGCAGCAGGCCGCGCTGGCCGATATCCAGGCTACCCGCCTGCTACAGCAGGCGACCATTGCCGGCTCTACGGCCTCGTTGCTGGCCGCCACGGCGGCCACCGAAAAACTGGCTAACGACAACCGACGCTATAGCGCCCTGGCCGCGTCGAGCGCGATTTCCGCACAGATCCGCGATAACGCCGCCGCTGATTACCGTCGGGCACACGCCGAGCAGGAGAAAGCCAAAGCGGATAAAACCGTGGCCGAACGTCAGCTGTCGGTGCTGGATGCCCGCCAGCAACAAACCCTGGCCGCCCTGGCGCAGGCGCAGGCTAACCTCGAGATGGCCAGGCTTAATCTCAGCTATACCGACATTCGCGCGCCGTTCGATGGGGTGATTGGCAACCGCCGCGCGTGGTCCGGCTCCTTCGTCAGCAGCGGCACGCAGTTGCTCTCCCTGGTGCCCGCGCACGGCCTGTGGATTGACGCCAACTTCAAGGAAAACCAGCTGGCGCATATGCGTGCCGGCCAGCCGGTGACCATCGTCGCCGATGTGCTGCCGAACCATACCTTTAAGGGTCATGTCGCCAGCCTGGCGCCGGCGACCGGCTCACGCTTCAGCATTCTGCCGGCGGAGAACGCGACCGGGAATTTCACTAAAATCGTGCAGCGGGTGCCGGTCCGCATTGCGCTGGAAGGTGACGGGGCAAAGCTTGACGTCCTGCGCCCGGGACTGTCGGTGATCGTCACCGTCAACGAAAAGATCCCTCGATGAGCACCGTTCAGGCGCTGTCCGCCCCGCAGGGTCTGTCGATGCCGACGGCGAAGAAGATCTTCGCCTTCGCCAGCATGTGCGTGGGGATGTTTATCGCCCTAATTGACATCCAGATCGTCTCCGCCTCGCTGCGGGATATTGGCGGCGGCCTGTCGGCGGGCGACGATGAAACCGTCTGGGTACAAACCAGCTACCTGATCGCCGAGATCATTATTATTCCGCTTTCCGGCTGGCTGGCCCGGGTCATGTCGACCCGCTGGCTGTTCGCCGCTTCCGCGGCGGGCTTCACGCTGATGAGCCTGTTGTGCGGCTGGGCGTGGAACATCCAGAGTATGATCGCCTTTCGCGCCCTGCAGGGACTGGCGGGCGGGTCGATGATCCCCCTGGTGTTCACCACCGCTTTCGCCTTTTTCCAGGGCAAACAGCGGGTTATTGCCGCGGCGACGATCGGCGGCCTGGCCTCCCTCGCCCCTACGCTGGGTCCAACGGTGGGCGGCTGGATCACCGAAAACTACAACTGGCACTGGCTGTTCTTTATCAACGTTATTCCGGGGATTTACATCGCGGTGGCAGTGCCGCTGCTGGTAAAAGTAGACAGCGCCGACCCCACTCTGCTGCGCGGCGCCGACTATCTCAGTATTCTGCTGCTGGCCTTGTCCCTCGGCTGCCTGGAATATACCCTCGAAGAAGGTCCGCGCTGGGGCTGGTTTGATGACGCGACCCTGACGACCACCGCCTGGGTCGCCCTGCTCTGCGGCGTGGCCTTTGTTATCCGCACCCTGCGCCATCCGCAGCCGGTGATGGATCTCCGGGCCCTGCAAGATCGCACCTTCAGCCTCGGCTGCTATTTCTCGTTTATGGCCGGTGTCGGCATTTTCGCCACTATCTATTTGACCCCGCTGTATCTCGGCAGCGTGCGCGGTTTCAGCGCGCTGGAAATTGGCCTGGCGGTATTTTCCACCGGCCTGTTCCAGGTGATGTCGATTCCCTTTTATTCGTGGCTCGCCAACCGCGTCGATCTGCGCTGGCTGCTGATGGCCGGGCTGATCGGCTTCGCAGTGTCGATGTACAGCTTTGTTCCAATAACCCACGACTGGGGGGCGGATCAGCTGCTGCTCCCACAGGCGTTTCGCGGACTGGCGCAGCAGTTTGCCGTCGCGCCAACGGTGACCCTGACGCTGGGCAGCCTGCCACCCGCGCGCCTGAAGCTGGCCTCCGGGCTGTTTAATCTCATGCGCAACCTCGGGGGCGCCATCGGCATCGCCCTGTGCGGCACGGTGCTTAACGACAGAACCAATCTGCACTACAGCCGCCTGGCAGACCATCTGAATAACGCCAAACTGGCAATGAGCGATTTTGTTCAGCGCAGCGCAGCAAACTTCACCGTGCTGGGGATCTCGCCGGATGCCGCGCAGACGGCGGCGCTGAAAAATCTTTCCGCGCTGGCGCTGCGTGAGGCACGAACCCAGGCATTTTCCGATGCTTTCTACCTCATCATGATAGGATTTTTACTTGCCGCGCTGCTGGTTCCCTTGATGAAAAAGCCACCGGCACACTGATACTACAGGAGAGTTAACTATGGGCGTTTCCGTTAAACGCATTGTCGTCACCGGGATGGGGATTGTAAGCCCGCTGGGCTGCGGCGTACCGCACGTCTGGCAGTCGCTGCTGGCAGGAAAGTCAGGGATCACCCGACTCAGCGAGCAGCTGGTCGCGGATATTCCCTGCAAAGTGGCCGGCCAGGTGCCGTCCATTGACAGCGATCCGCTGCACGGCTTCGACCCGCTGGCGACGATCCCGGCGAAAGAGCGCAAAAAAATGGATCGCTTTATTGAGTTTGCGCTGGTCGCCGCGCGCGAAGCGCTGACCCAGGCCGGTTGGGCGCCGGCATCCGCGGCCGAACAGGAACGCACCGCCACGGTGATCGCCACCGGGATCGGCGGGTTCAGCGAGATCGCCAATGCGGTACATACCACCGATGAGCGCGGGCCGCGTCGCCTCTCGCCGTTCACCATCCCCTCTTTTCTGGCCAACCTGGCCGCCGGGCATGTGTCTATCGCCCACGGCTTCCGGGGCCCCATCGGCGCGCCGGTCACTGCCTGTGCGGCAGGCGCCCAGGCCATCGGCGATGCGGCGCGGATGATCCGCAGCGGCGAGGCGGATATAGCCCTCTGCGGCGGCGCGGAAGCGGCAATTCATCGCGTGAGCCTGGCCGGGTTTGCCGCGGCAAGGGCACTGTCCAGCGCCTACAGCGACCAGCCGGAAGCCGCTTCCCGTCCCTTTGACCGCGACCGCGATGGATTTGTGATGGGAGAAGGCGCCGGGCTTATCGTGATCGAGTCGCTGGAGCACGCGCTGGCGCGCAGCGCCACGCCGCTGGCCGAGCTGGTCGGCTACGGCACCAGCGCAGATGCTTATCACCTGACCGCGGGCCCGGAAGACGGGAACGGCGCACGTCGGGCCATGGAGACCGCAATTCGCCAGGCCGGGGTGACCGTCGACGAGATTGACCATATCAATGCCCACGCCACTTCAACGCAAGTCGGTGATAAAGGTGAGCTGGCGGCGATTAAAAATCTGTTTGGCGCCCATCCCGTCGCCATTACCTCGACGAAATCCGCCACCGGCCATCTGCTAGGCGCAGCCGGCGGGATCGAGGCCATCTTCACCATTCAGGCGCTACGTGACCAGGTAGTGCCGCCGACGCTGAACCTGCACCACCCCGATGAAGAGGCGGCAGGCATGAACCTGGTGGCGCTGCAAGCCCGCCCACAGAAGATGCGCTATGCGCTGTCGAACGGTTTTGGCTTTGGCGGCGTTAACGCCAGCCTACTGCTGAAACGCTGGCAATAATCGTCAGCTCCCCCGCGGGCACTGGCCGGCGGGGGACTTTTTACACTGGCGCCTGCTGATGGTCTTGGCGGATGCAGGTAAAATCTTTTGCGCTACCGAGGAGATATGAAAGACCACGCCCGGCGCCACCAGACAGGCCATTGCCCAGTTGGAGTCCTTCCTGGGATTTCGGGTATTTACCCGTGAGCATCGACTCATCGGTATTATCTCTCTGGGTGACCAGATAGTTAAACTTATCAGAAACATGCTTTCACAGTTGAATGCCATTCACGAACTGGCTAACCAGGGCCGGAACGTAACTCGCGGACGCATTCACCTGGCCAGTTTCCCCTCCGTGACGTCCACTTTGTTGCCCGGCCTGCTGTGCGACGTTAAGCGTCTGCATCTGTGTATCGACGTCATACTGCTGGAGGATCTGACGAAGAAGTTGAAGAGTGGCTTGCCTCAGACACCGTCGAACTTGGGATGGTCATGAATCCCGTTCCCGAACGTGCAGTGAGTGGATAATCATAGCAAAGGCGGGGTTGCAACTCAGTAAAATACCAAGTACGTAGTCAACCTATGTAACTTAAATTGAGACGTGTGTTGTCAAAGTATTTTTATAGGGGTGCTTTTTATTATTTAATGGAGTGTTTGTATGTAGTCTGTTATGATATTATGATTGTCACAAGAAAATATAAATAGCATTTAAGGAATATATGGCATACTATTTTGATTTTTGTAACGCTAGTGAGGCGCCAGATGAAAAGTTGGAACTTTTCATACGCGATTATAGTGAAGAAGAAAAACTGGATAAAGCTTTGATCACCCATGATGTTAATGTGTGTTTCTCATTTGCATTCTACTGTCAGCGCTTAAATCATCTCATTTCTATTTATAACGATACAAAATACGAACGGGTAAAACTGCTGATATTTCTGAGAAATAATGATATTAGACATCTAAATCATATTTTTTATAAATCACAATACTCAGAATACGTTATGCGATTGATGGATTTTATTGAAATATTACGAAAAAAACTGAATGTTAAATCACCATACATAAATGTAGTGGATGTTGTAATCGATAACATCACTGCAGAAATCGATGCATCCAATGGGGATCTTTTGGATGCTTCACACAGCGCAATGTTCTGCAATGCTCATAAACGCAGCTTTGGTTATGCATTTTTAGATAGAATGATAAATTTTTATGTAT
>ERZ506250.140-NODE-140-length-14839-cov-4.45982_pt1 | contig 14839 bp, 10 predicted proteins | sample MGYA00512367_ERZ506250 | MGnify/ENA metagenome assembly ERZ506250 | reverse complement strand
GTGGCGTCAGTGTGAAGTCGACATCGTTATTGAGGCTACAGGATTATTCACGGACCGTGAAAAGGCTGCTGTACATATCCACAGCGGTGGCGCGAAGCGCGTGATTATCTCTGCTCCTGGTAAAAACGAAGATTTAACCATTGTAATGGGCGTTAATGAGAGCCTCTACTCACCGGATAAACACTACGTGATAAGCAACGGAAGCTGCACCACCAATGGTCTTGCACCTGCTGCGCAGGTTCTGCACCAGCATTTCGGTATTAAACATGGTCTGATGAACACCACCCATGCCTATACCAACAGCCAGGCGCTGCACGATCAGCCGGAAAAAGATCTGCGCGGGGCTCGCGCCGCCGCATTGTCGATTGTTCCTTATTCCAGCGGTGCAGCAAAGGCTCTGGGTAAAGTTATTCCTGAGCTGGATGGCCGTTTAACGGGATACTCACTACGCGTCCCTGTGCCAGTAGTGTCCATTGTTGACCTGACCGTCACGCTTGAGCGAGATGTGACGGTCGAAGAGGTGAACAATGCTTTTCGCGAAGCCGCCGCAACAGGACCGCTGAAAGGGATCCTGGGTTATAGCGATGAACCGCTCGTCTCCAGCGATTACCAGGGAGACCCACGCTCGTCGATTATCGACGGCCTATCAACGCTGGTGATTGGCGGTAATATGGTCAAAATTCTGGCGTGGTACGACAATGAATGGGGATTCTCTAATCGTCTCGTTGATCTGGCATTGATGATGGCAAAGCGTGAAAGCTAATCCACTGTGTGTTGTATTCATCTGTAAAAGTATAAGTAGTTCAGCTGGATGAATAGTGGCTCGAGTATCATTCATAGATGAAACATAACAAATCTTTCTGACCGCGATATAAAAGCATAAATGCCCGAGAGAGCATTTATGCTTTTTCGGCGATGAACGGAATTGCGATATGTTGTGGCCAGGTACTTCCTGGTGGTAGCTAATCACCAGATACAAGGAAAGGGGGAGGTGAGGCAGAGCCTGTCAACATAGAAGCCGGCTGCGTAGGGCTTCAGTACACCATTCAACTTCAGCTGGCGGTTCTGTTTATGGTCGCGATGGCACTCGTCATTTGAGTGCGGAAAACGAAGCTGGCGTCTTTTTGAGAATCACGTCTGTGGCTGATCAAGCCCGGTTGATACACACTGCAGGCGGCGCGCTATCAAATGAGCATTTCATCTGGCATCCCGTGACGCGTTCGGTCAGAAAATGCAACAGCAGTAAGATATGCCGGACAGTACAAGCAGCAGGTGTGGCTGAATGAATTTCCCTGGCTTTTACTGTAGGAGAACAGGCTGTAGTGGGCGAAGTGATTGTTAAAAGCCATGCTTGATTTATCACCTCGAACATTTTGCCTTATAGCGCAGCATTCACGTGCATGAAAGGAATGACGGTCATAGTGTTGATGTGGGAAGAGGCAGCTATCAAAGATGACGTTATTGAGTACGACATTGCATTTAACATAATATACATTATGCGCACCAATGTCGTACTAGTTAAGTTGTGACGTCTGGGCATGGATAAGTCCCCATCAAAGGATTTTGATGACGGATCATGCAGCGGCATTTTTACTTTAGATGAAGTCAACCGACTCAAAATCATTCAAGACGTTGTTGACCGGCGGCTGACTACTCCGATGGCCGCGCAGCTTCAGGGTATTTCCGACCGCCAGTGCCGACGCCTTCTGTTGCGTTACCGTGAATCTGGCCCGCCTGGTATGGCTAACCGCCGTCGTGGAAAACCCAGCAATAACCAGCTGCCTGGACAAAGCCGGTCGCTGGATCCCCCGCAAACAACGTGCGCCGAAAATTCAGTAGCCACGTTATCGCCGGGCTTGCTGCGGCGAACTGATCCAGATTGATGGCTGCGATCATCACTGGTTCGAGAACCTTGCGCCCGCCTGTACCGCACTGGTCTATGTCGACGATGCGATGAGCTGCGTGATGCAGCTTCGATCTGTAAAATCAGAATCATCATTCACCTATTTGAGAGTGGCAAGGCCATCGGGAAATACATAGAGGTCTGGCACTATCCGGATGCACGAAAAGAACTAACTCAGGCTTAACGGCGTTGCTCTTCCCTACTCCACTTATGATCGCTGTCGAAAGTCGACCAAAGAGCATAAGCGCCATAGAATGAAATCTGCTTTATAAATGCTGTATACCGGTAAGCTGTCAGATGACCAAAAAGATTTACACCGCAGAAGAAAGGTGAAAACGCGCTGGCCCTTTTAAGGAAAAACTCAACGTTTTACAATAGCGCTACGGTCTTAACAGAGGAAAAATAGTATGTTGTTCTGGAAAAAGATGGTGCAAAGAATCGACATTTTTGCTGCGTTGCTCGCACCACGCTACTTCCGGGTGTAAACCTAATGAGCCCGATAAGTACGGCGCTATCGGGCACAGATACCAGCTTAACGTTGGCAGGATCTTTTTCGGCGCAACCTGCATATATGTAATATTTCCCCCCACATGCGCAGCAAGGTAAACCGGTGAACCAGAGGATATTGCCAGCGGAGTAAGGTCAGAAACATAGGGCCTCCCGTTTTGTATCTCTCAGGCCAATGCTAACGAAACGTTGGCAGTAAACCAAAAACATCCAGCACCACCGTCAAGTAAACAACGCCTCCACAGACGATAATCAGATTGAGAACGACATTACTGCATGGCGCGGTATATATTGCAGTGGCGAAACGTCGACGCGCGGCCTTCACCAGGAACGGCGGCAGGATCACGCTCCAGATAGTAAACGCCAGTCCAGCGTAGCCAATCGCATGGACAAAGCCATTCGGGAAAAAGACACAGACGGCGGCCGGTGGAAAGTAAGTCACTAGCGCGGTTTTCAGGCGCCCCATGCCGTTATCCTGGAAGTGGAATAAATCGGCAATGTAATCAAACAGGCCAAGCGTTGCCGCCAGTAGAGAGCTGGCCACGGCGAAGTTACCGAAAAAAGTGAGGATCAGATCCATATAACGGCTGGAAAACAGGCCGCTGATCGCCTCGACAAAAACATCAATATTACCCCCTTTAGCAATGATCGGCGGAAATTCTGCGCGACTGATATTGCCCATGGTCACCGCCAGCCAGAAGACATATAGCAGGACGGCGAACAGTGTTCCTATAATAATTGATCGCGTAATATTTTGAATGCCGTCCGTGCCATATAGCTTAACCAGACTGGGTACATTGCCGTGAAAACCAAATGAAATGATGCAAAATGGTAACGTCATCAGGATATACGGCGCATATTGCGCATTGGGTAATGCAAACGCCACGCTGTCCACCAACTTCGCCACTTCAATGTGCCCAACCAGTCCAGAAAAGGTGGCAAAAAAGGCAACAAACTTACCAATAATGAGAATAGTGGTGATCCGACCGACTAACAGTGAGCTATACCACGCGATCGCGCCGACCAGGATACTTACAACAATCACGGAAATACTGGCAGGCAAACGAAAATTGCTGTATTTAAACACCGTTTGAGCCATTACCGCTGACGATCCGGAAATATAGGCATAGGTCAATATATATAGAACGAAACCAAAAGCGATACCGACAACCACGTTCCATTTTTGACCCAGCAAATCCTGAGTAAAAGTATTGAAACTGGCACCCGCGCCGTAGTGAAGATTCACTTCAACCAGCATCAGTCCAGTTAATAACATCATAACGGCAACAGCAAAAAGAATAACAGTGGCACCGGGGAACCATACCCCAGACATGGCAATAGGTAGAGAGAACATCCCACCACCAACCACGGTAGCAATGACGAGCATCGTACCGCTGGTTAGGCCGGGAGTACCACTCTGTCGTTCAATGGTATTAATATCCATAATAAATGTTCCTGTTGACTAATATTTATAGTTACGGCTGTCATGTATACATCTTCGGATAATAAGATATTGAAGTCAGGTTTGTATTTTTTATATATACCACGATTACAGAAAGTGAAATGACTTTCTGTAGCGGAGAATAAAGACCAAAAAGCCCCATCTATTGATGGGGCCAGTCAGAACATTTAGATATAATCAAAACGAGCAGTAAAGAAACGAAGCTGCTTAGGTTCATAAATAAACTTCAGCCCACGGATATCTTCTTTGTGCTGGTAGAGTTTAATAATACCGTCCGCCACTATATCCATATGCGCATAAGTATAGACACGACGTGGGATGGTCAGCCGGACCGTTTCCAGTTTCGGACGGTGGTGATCGCCCGTCTCTTTGTTTCGACCCGCAGAGATAATGCCGCGCTCCATGCTACGAACGCCGGTTTCCATGTAGATACTTGCCGCAAGACTCTGCGCCGGGAACTGGTCCTGTGGCAGATGTGCGCAGAAGCGTCGGGCATCCAGGAATACAGCATGGCCGCCAATCGGTTCAACGATCGGCACGCCAGCCGCTTTCAATTTATCGCCCAGGTAGCGAACCTGCTTCACACGATGCTCAATGTACTCAAACTGCATCGCTTCGCGCAAACCGATCGCCATAGCTTCCATATCACGCCCAGCCAGACCGCCATAAGACGGCATCCCTTCGTAAACGACCACCAGTTCTTTTGCCGCAGAGAACATCTCATCATCGTTCATGCACAGGAATCCGCCGATGTTAACCAGGCAATCTTTTTTGCCGCTCATGGTGCAACCATCAGCATAGCTAAACATCTCATGAACGATATCTTTGATGCTCTTGTTTTCGTACCCTTCTTCCTGCTCTTTAATGAAGTACGCGTTTTCAACGCAGCGGGTCGCATCATAGAAAATTTTAATACCGTGTGCGTGAGTTAGTTCACGGACTGCACGCATGTTGGCCATGGAAACGGGTTGCCCCCCTGCCAGGTTCACGGTGACGGCCAGACAGATATAGGCAATATTTTCAGCACCCTTTTCGTCAATCAACTTCTGTAATTTTTTAAGATCAATGTCACCTTTAAAAGGGATATTTAAACCCGCATCGTGCGCTTCGTCACGAACGATATCGACAAACGTCGCACCATTCTTTTCCTGATGATAACGCGTCGTAGTAAAGTACATATTACCAGCAACATATTGTCCAGGTTTAATAGCCAACTGAGACAACAAGTTTTCTGCACCACGTCCCTGGTGAGTAGGAACAATATGCTTAAAGCCAAAAAGTTCCTGAACGGTTTTTTCCAGATGATAAAAGTTTTCGCTGCCAGCATAGGCCTCGTCACCGATCATCATCCCGGCCCACTGCTTATCGCTCATCGCGTTGGTGCCGCTATCTGTCAGCAGATCAATGTAAATATCTTTGGAATTTAACAGGAAAGTATTGTAACCCGCTTCCTGCATTTTCTGAATGCGTGCATCACGAGAAATCATCGATACAGTTTCAACGCTTTTAATACGGAAGGGTTCTGCCGGATAATTCATGTTATTTCTCCAGTTAACAGTGTTCATGTTCGTATTAATGTGAGGTAAAACATGCCCGTTTCATCAGTGAACGCTGATGAAATATTATTTACCGTCTCCGGTAGCCGGGGGCGGATGTAATTTAAGGGCACTATGCAAGAATTTATTGATGAAGGGAATACTTAGAGCGACATTCAATGACGGTCTTAATTTAATAAGCTGTAAAAGTGAGTGATATAAATCACATGGTTTCTTTTTAACCATTCATATTCAATGAGTTATTTTTTTCACTTTTATTTAGAGTTTGAGGTTCTCGACAATTGATGTGCCTCCGCTCTGAAAACTTTACTTTCCAGCCTAAGTAACTCATGCCCTGGCAAATGAGTACCCATACAGTTTGTGCGAGAATGATCACTCTATGGGCTTATTTTTGTGACTGACATCACTAGCATCGTAAAGAAAAGTGTACACTTAAGCGTTGTTTCACAGATTGTGATTTGCTTCCGTGAATTTCATTACAAATTCTGGACTGTTTTTGGAAATAGCATTTATTGTCAGCCACTCCCGCCCTACAAATCTGCGATAAACATGCCGGCTCGGCAGCGTTGTGCGACGAACTTGTGCTGCAGAATGTTTTGATCGGGAACGCTATATGCTGAGCTGAAACACGGTATGTTTAGCTAATAATCAATTGAAAGAAGGAGCGCTTTATGACACAGAACGAACAGTTTTGTCAGGCCTGCGGAATACCGATGTCCGCACCTGATGCGCAGGGTGCCAGCGAAAAATATTGCGCCTACTGCAGCGACAGCGACGGTAATCTGAAGTCCTGGGAAGAGGCGGTATCCAGCCTGGCGGGGTTTCTCGATTCATGGCAAAAAGTTGGCAAAGAAGAATCGCGCAAGCGGGCAATACGCTATCTGACAGCAATGCCCGCCTGGGCACATAAAGCAGACGAGTAAGCCGTTTCTTCTTTATCTTTGCTGAAGGCGGACCCCCTCCCCTGAACGTGTTTGCTTTGTATCGAGATTTCTGAAATCGGCATACCGTGCAACAGCCCGCAACAAGCGGGCTTTTTTTATCTGACACGTGTTACAGGCGACAAAGTTGCTGCACAAACGCAGGCACGAGACGTTACGTATTCGGTTACTGAAATATCATCATCATTGCGTCAAAATCAATGGTCCATTTGTAGTGCCTTAAAAACTGGTGACTGAGAAAACCATCCAGAATCATACCGGATTCAGTGAAATAGAGTTGTTCCGGTAACACGCCATAAAGGCCGGTTAACCCCTTCTGATGTAAAGCGCCGACAGAAACACTGTCGATGGGCAGCCGGGTTACAGCAAAACCGCCTCCGCCAAGCCCTCCTTTGTTGTCATCCGGCGCATAGCGCTCCCCGTCCTGCAGTTTCAACCCAGCATAATTCAGTGCTTCTTTCTGCAACAAAATTGAAGCGTCCGGATCGTCAAGGCCTGAATCAAGGAAGAACGTCATACCCTCCTTACCGTTGACTGCACCTTTGACTATCATAAAATGCGTTCCTTCAAGAATGAAGGGTATATGCGAGCCATTCCGTTCGGAAACCTCACGCTGACTGATTTTCCTTCTGGGCATTAGCACCAACTGCCGCTCTGGATAATCCATCGTGGTGAGAAACTGGTGAAATACACCCGTGGATAAAATACCGTCGATATCTATTTTTTTACCCGTTCTTTCATCGGTGAAAACCCATGACTCAGGAAAATCTGCAATATCAACAGGAACATCATGTAATGTGACGTCTCCCAGACCCAATGTCTGCAGCCTGGAATGATTGATTTCTGCTGTCTTTCCGCCGGCATATGTCCCCGTGAAACTTGCCTGTGATGTAAGTCCCAGCGTCTTCGCCATTTCAGATTTGATAACAAACAAATCGGCTCCAGTATCTATGAAGACATTGACGGGTTGTCCGTTCACCATGACGGAGACTACGGGGAGATTATTCATCGAGATGAACGGAAGAACAGCCTTATCAGCTTTCCAGTCCAGTCTGTAAGGCTGGGCAGTGCCGAAGGAACTCATTAAAGTCAACAGGGCTATGTCATTTTTACTGAGAGATTTCAGTTGATCATCATCGAACAATTCTCTCGCCTTCGAATACTGACCGGTCTGATAATAGATATAGAGCAACTTGATGCGACTTTTCAGGTCTCTGGCGCCCTTTCGAAAAAGAGCCTCCGCCTGGACGTAATCCCCCTTTAAATAATGAACCACTCCCTGCGTATAAAGTGCATTGTTCGCATAATGCGGGTCGCTTAATAATGGTTTGAGATATTTTTCTGCTTTATCTAAATTGCCTGCTATTAGTTCATCTTGCATAATATCCCAGATCAGGGCCTTATTAGAAGGATCCGCGGAAAGACGTCTCTCCTTTAAAGCGATACGATTTAAATATTCACCACGATCTAGCCTCTCATCGTGACTTTTCATCGAGGTGCTTGCAGTCAGTTCCGTATTGGTACCCTTCTCAGCAGCAACGGTGATTAAAGGAATGAAAGAGAAAACAAATGATAACGCCAATAGCCTTTTAAACATGGTTGAAACTCCCTTCGGAAAAATCTAGTCACACTGTAGATGAGAACAAAGAAGATTTTTTAAGTGTTATCAGAAAAAAGATTATGGGATCTCAATATATTTATTATCAAGACTGGCACCAGCCCGGACTAAACTTCATCGTCCCTTATAGTCCAGTATCTCAATGCCATCAAAAGGAGATAAGATCTGGTCATATCCGTCGTTATAGCGGCGAATGTAAGTATCATCGACAATATACACGCCCTCCTCTCCTGACTTCATTTTTTTGGTGCCACCAGGTAACATGTAAATGCGTTTGCCTCCAGGCGGTTCTGATACAGAATAGTAAACAGGAGAGCGATCGCCGGGCTTCCGTTTGACAGCCTTCGGCCTGTGAGTCGATTTATTTTTGTCGTTCTTATGTCCCGGTCGGGAAGAGCCTTTACGCTCTTTCTGAAGGTCAGAATGTTGATTAACTTTTCCCGAACGGTCTTCTTGTGGTGCTGCTATGCCAACGCTGTTTAGGAAAAAAATAAAAAACAATATACTCAGTACTTTTCCTTTCATAAATATTTACCTTTTACGTATAACGTCATAAGGAGCATGACTCCAGGCAACACCGCTGCAAACAGCGGTGTGTTCAGGAAAGAAAAGAGCTATGGCGGCTGGGTTAATACAACCTGTTTATCTCACTCATCCTCTTTCGATGGAATATAACTAAAGAGATCGCCAGGCTGACAATCAAGATATTTGCACAGTGCATCAAGGGTTGAAAATCGAAAACCTTTAATTTTACCTTGTTTTATCAGCGAAAGATTCTGCTCGGTAATGCCAATAGCATCAGCAAGCTCCTTTGACTTCACTTTCCTCGCGGCGAGTAATATATCCAGTTTTACAATGATTGCCATAAATGTTCCCGCCTTACAGGAAGAGTTTATTTTCTTCGTACAGAACGCTTGCCTTTTCCAGTATTTTCGCCACTGCCATCACGCACAGCGAAATAAAAATCCAGACGATATGATGTAGCTCAAATCCAAATACTATTTCACGCTCGCCAGTGGGGTTAAGCAGAGACAACCAGTAACTGAGAACAGGACCGGCAAGCAGATCCATCACCGTCCAGAGACCCAGTGAGGCTCCAACTCTGCTCATATGCTGTGCCGAACGGGCAGAAAAATAGTTCCGGCGAGCATAAGCTTTAAACAAAGAGCGTAGCTGATACAGGCTGTAACAGAGAGGAGCCATAACCAGCAGACTTATCACGCCGACTCCTGCGGCCTGCCCCCATGGCAACGCGCGCAGATTGACATCGAGAGCAGAAAGCCGCCGATCATCAAGCGACAGTCTTATCCCGTACAACTCATCCGAAAAGGATAATGTAGGGAAAAACAGAACAAGCGAATTCAATAAAACAACAGCAATCAACAGCATCATGGTGAATGAGACCATTCTTTGGCTGAGTTGCGCCAGTGCATCAGTGGACATAAAACCTCAGTAAGTCTGCATTAGGGTACAGTTCAAAGAATACACAAAATTAAAATAAAACGATAATTTTTTATCGTTTTGCTTTAATAAAAATCAAAAAAATAGAAATTTATTGTTATATTTCAGTTGGTTATTGATTAAGTTTTTTACGCACGTATCCCTTTCTCTGTTCAGAAATCAGCGATGACGTTTTGGTCAATAGCACACGTCGCTGAAATACTAGTGAACATTATCTTCTGCCCTGGCCATTATTTTGTCATACAGCGGTGAGCTTCATATTTTTTAACAATGTGTCAAAACGTTCCTGCGCTGAGCGAACAGTATTGATACTTAATGTAATTCTCTGATTCTGCGGCGGCAAAATTTCAGGGGGTGACGTACTTTTCCATCACCCTCTGCAATGCATCCAGTGCATCTAATCAATTAATCAGAGCTGCGCAAGTATCGCCTCTACGCTCGCTTTTGCATCACCAAACAGCATGGTGGTGTTTTCTTTAAAGAACAGCGGGTTCTGTACGCCTGCGTAGCCAGTATTCATCGAACGTTTGAACACCACCACCTGCTGTGCTTTCCACACTTCCAGTACTGGCATGCCTGCGATGGGGCTCCCGGGATCTTCCTGTGCAGCAGGGTTAACGGTGTCGTTGGCGCCGATGACCAGCACCACGTCGGTATCACTGAAGTCGTCATTAATCTCTTCCATCTCCAGCACGAGATCGTAGGAGACTTTGGCTTCCGCCAGCAGTACGTTCATATGTCCTGGTAAACGCCCGGCAACGGGATGGATACCGAATCGTACCTTCACGCCTCGCGCCATCAGCCGGCTGGTCAATTCCTGTACCGGATATTGCGCCTGGGCTACCGCCAGACCGTAGCCGGGGGTAATAATGACTGAACGGGCGTTTTTCAGCGCTTCCGCTACCTCCACCGCGCTGCATTCGCGATGTTCGCCCTGCAGGGCGCTACCGTCAGGTGCCATTCCTTCGCTGCCGAAGCCGCCGGCAATGACGCTAATGAACGCGCGATTCATGGCCTTACACATAATGTAAGAAAGGATGGCCCCGGAAGAGCCAACCAGCGCGCCGGTCACGATTAGCAGGTCGTTACTGAGCATAAAACCGGCCGCCGCCGCTGCCCAGCCGGAATAGGAGTTGAGCATTGAGACCACCACCGGCATATCTGCGCCGCCGATTGAAGCAACAAGATGCCAGCCAAACGCCAGTGCAATCAGCGTAATAACAATTAATGCCAGACTCTGCCACAGCAGGTTATCGCTGCGCAAAAATACGATCATTAAGGCAAAAGAGACCAGCAGAGCCGCGAGGTTCATACCGTGTCGGCCTGGCAACATTAACGGTTTTGACGCGAAGATCCCGCGCAACTTACCGAACGCCACTACCGAACCGGTAAAGGTTATGGCGCCAATAAAGATCCCCAGAAAGACCTCCACCAGATGGATTGCCGTCATGGCCGTGTCATCGAGCGGCGCGTGGTCAAGGTAACTATTAATCCCCACCAGCACAGCCGCAAGGCCGACAAAGCTGTGCAGAATCGCCACCAGCTCCGGCATTTCGGTCATCTCCACCCGCTGCGCGAGAAAGATACCGATGCCACCCCCTGCCATCATCGCTACCAGGATCCATGCGAGATTGGCCGCCTGGTGACCAAGAACAGTCGCCGCCAGCGCAATCGCCATCCCGGCGATGCCGAATACGATCCCTGCTCGCGACGTCTCATGCTTCGATAAGCCAGCCAGGCTAAAAATAAACAACAGCGCGGCAATAATGTAAGCCGCAGTAACAAGACCTCCAGACATAACAACTCCTTAGTTTCTGCGGAACATTTTCAGCATGCGACGGGTGACGTAAAAACCGCCGAAGATATTAATGCTGGCGATAAAAACGGCGATAAAAGCCAGTACGGAGATCCACCCCCCAAGGCCGATTTGCAGGGCTGCGCCGACGATAATGATCCCCGATACCGCATTGGTGACTGACATCAACGGCGTATGCAGAGCATGATTGACGTTCCACACCACGTAATAGCCCACAACGCACGAGAGGGAAAAGACGGTAAAATGGGCAAGAAAGTCCGCCGGTGCGTAATGCGCAAGCCAGCCAAATAGTGCAATCAGCAGCGCCAGAAAGAGGTATGGACGCCATGGTGAAGCGGGTGCGCTTTTTACCGTCCCGGTTGGTACAGGCTTTGGCTGCTGCGGCTGAGCCGAAACCTGAATTGGCGGCGCGGGCCAGGTGATATCCCCCTCGCGCACCACGGTAACGCCGCGGATAACGACATCATCAAAATCGATGACGATATTACCGTCTTTTTCTTTACACAAAAGCTTCAGCAGATTGACCAGATTGGTGCCGTAAAGCTGGGATGCCTGGGCCGCCAGCCGGCCAGGCAGGTCGGTATAGCCAATGATTTTGACGCCATTATCGCTGATGATGCATGTGCCCGGCGCCGTCAGTTCGCAGTTGCCGCCGGTCTGGGCGGCCAGGTCGACGATAACGCTGCCGGGTTTCATGCAGGCGACCATGTCGCGGGTGATAAGCCGCGGCGCAGGCTTCCCGGGAATGAGCGCGGTTGTGATAATAATATCGACCTCTCTGGCCTGAGCGGCGAACAGGGCCATTTCCGCCTCAATAAACTCAGCAGACATCTGACGGGCATAACCATCTCCGCTGCCGCTCTGTTCTGCAAAATTAAGTTCCAGAAACTCCGCGCCCATGCTTTGGATCTGTTCTTTGACTTCCGGGCGGGTGTCGAAGGCGCGCACAATGGCGCCGAGGCTGCTGGCGGCGCCAATTGCCGCCAGCCCGGCAACACCTGCGCCAATCACCAGCACTTTCGCCGGTGGAACTTTACCGGCGGCGGTGATCTGCCCGGTAAAGAAACGGCCAAACTGGTGGGCAGCTTCCACCACTGCCCTGTACCCGGCAATATTAGCCATTGAGCTTAAGGCGTCCAGCGACTGGGCGCGAGAAATGCGTGGTACGGCATCCATTGCCAACACCGTCACGCCGCGGGCGGCGAGTTCCGCCATTAGCTCGGCGTTCTGTGCCGGCCAGATGAAACTGATTAATATGCAGCCTGGGCGCAAAAGCGGGATTTCATCCGCAAGAGGCGCATTAACTTTCAGGATAATATCGCTCTGCCAGACCTCATCCTGCGAACACAGCGTTGCACCTGCGGTCTGCCATGCGTCATCAGTAATATTGGCCGCTGCGCCCGCACCGCGGGCGACGGAGATCGTAAAGCCCAGCTTCAGCATCTGTTCAACGGTCGCGGGCGTGGCGGCGACCCGCGTCTCACCCGCCAGCGATTCCCGGGGAATAGAAATGTTCATATAACGGTTCTCGTTCAGATATCGATCGACAGCGATCGCCCGCCCATACAGAGAGGCGATCGGCATTCAGGAAGGAAGCTCACAATCAGGCGCTAACCGGCTGCTGGCGTATCAGACCAAGGATGGCGCGAGTTTCATCAGGGGTAGCGATGCTTTTATCCACCTCTGCAGCCAGCCGCTTAACGCGCTCAACGAACCAGGTATTGGATTGCGCCAGTTCACCTTTGCGATAGAGAATGTTGTCTTCCATGCCAACCCGAACGTTGCCCCCCAGCGCCAGCGCGGCGAGGACAATCGGCAGGTGACCGCGACCAATGCCCAACGCCGACCAGGTGAAATTATCTCCCAGATGCTGTTTACAGGTATCGAGCAAGAACATCAGGTTACGCACCTCCGCCGTCATTCCGCCCGGCGCACCGAGGACAAACTGAAAGTGTGGATTTCCCACGATCAGTCCTTTCTTCATGTAGTACAGGACGTTGTAAATCATCCCGGCATCGAAGATTTCAAACTCCGGCTTCACCTGGCACTCGTTCATGCTGACGGCGAGTTTCTCCAGAAAGCGCGGGCTATTTTCGAAGATTGTTGTGTGGGCCCAGTTCATAGTTCCGGCATCGAAAGAGGCCATTTCGGGTCGCAATAACTGGAATGGTTTCATGCGAATTTCGTCGCTCAGGCCAAGTCCGCCGGAGGTCGTCAGATTAATGACAATATCGCAGCGCGCCCGCACCAGGCGCACGGTCTCGGCGAATTGTTCAAAATCCATCGACGCCTGACTCTCCTCATCACGCACGTGAATGTGGGCAATGGAGGCGCCGGCCTCGCAGCAGCGGACGATTTCGTCGGCCTGCTCCTGCGGAGTAAGCGGAATATAGGGGGTGTCGCTCTTCTGCGGCCAGGCCCCGGTGCAGGCGACGGTGAGAATAACGTGGTTTTGTGCTGACATAATTAGCTCCTTGTTCCTTATTCTTTTTCGACCACCATGGCCAATCCCATCCCACCGCCGATGCACAGCGTCGCGAGGCCGTAACGAGCGTGGCGGCGATGCATTTCATGAACCAGCGAGACCAGAATGCGTGCGCCGGACGCGCCGATCGGGTGACCGAGAGCAATTGCGCCGCCGTTGACGTTGGTTTTCTGCGGATCCAGCCCCAACCCTTTCATGACGCTCAGGCACTGGGAGGCAAAGGCTTCGTTGGCCTCGATGACGTCGAGGTCTTCCACCTGTAAGCCCGCGCGGGATAAGGCCCTGCGCGTTGCGGGTACCGGCCCGTAACCCATAATGTTGGGATCGACGCCGCCGCTGCCCCAGGCGCGGATCGTTGCCAGCGGCTGAAGCTGGAGGGCGGCGGCTTTTTCGCGGCTCATCAGCACCAGCGCGGCAGCGCCGTCGTTAATGCCAGAAGCGTTCCCTGCCGTGACCACACCGTCAGGCCGGAACGCCGGGCGTAGCCTGGCGAGGGTTTCACGCGTGGTGCCGTGGCGGGGGAATTCATCGACCTTGATGTAACGCTCTTCTTTACGCGTGACGATTTTTATCGGCACAATTTCATTGTCGAAACGACCGTTTTTCTGTGCCCATTCAGTGCGTTGCTGGCTTTCCGCCGCATAGGCGTCCAGCGCTTCCCGTGTGAGCTGGTATTTTTGTGCCAGGTTTTCAGCGGTGATCCCCATATGCTCGCCGGAAAAGGCATCGGTCAGACCGTCGCTAATCAGGCTGTCAATCAGCGCGCTGTCGCCCATGCGCTGTCCCCAGCGGGCCGCGGCGGATAAGTACATGGCGTTGCTCATGCTTTCCGTGCCGCCAGCCACCACGATTTCCGCATCGCCCAGCGCGATGGCCTGGGCGCCAAGAATGGTCGCCTTGAGCCCGGAACCGCATACTTTGCTGACGTTAAAGGCGCTTTTCTCGACCGGGATCCCGGCGGCGATAGCGACCTGACGGGCGACGTTCTGACCCAGCCCGGCCCCCAGCACGTTGCCCATGATCACTTCGTCAACATCGTCCGGTTTGATAGCGGCGCGGGCGATAGCGGCGCTAGTTGCATATTCACCCA
>ERZ506250.115-NODE-115-length-17455-cov-5.32994_pt1 | contig 17455 bp, 17 predicted proteins | sample MGYA00512367_ERZ506250 | MGnify/ENA metagenome assembly ERZ506250 | reverse complement strand
CGCTTTCCACCACCGCCACAAAGATGGCGATCTCCTCTGATGTGGCTCTCATTATTGCACCTGTAGCAAAATTCTATTGATACTTTGATAGTTTTTGTTATTTATACAACCCTTCATACTACGTGTCATCTTAATCCTGATGCTACGGAGTAAATTATGCCACTGGCGCTATTTGCCTTAACTATCGGTGCCTTCGCAATTGGCACCACTGAATTTGTGATTGTCGGCCTGGTCCCGACCATTGCCCAGCAACTGTCTATCTCTTTGCCGTCTGCGGGACTACTGGTCTCTATCTACGCGTTGGGCGTGGCGATCGGCGCCCCGGTGCTGACAGCGTTGACTGGCCGGATGCCGCGTAAACAGCTGCTGCTGGCGTTGATGGTCCTGTTTACGGCGGGTAATGTGCTGGCCTGGCAGGCGCCGGGCTATGAAACGCTGATCCTGGCGCGACTGCTGACCGGCCTGGCACACGGCGTGTTCTTTTCTATCGGTTCGACAATTGCTACCAGCCTGGTGGCAAAAGAAAAAGCGGCCTCGGCCATTGCCATTATGTTCGGCGGCCTGACGGTTGCGCTGGTGACTGGCGTTCCCTTTGGCACCTTTATCGGTCAGCATTTTGGCTGGCGGGAAACGTTCCTTGCGGTATCAATTCTGGGCGTGATTGCGCTTATCAGCAGTCTGATTCTGGTGCCGAATAATATTCCAGGCCGCGCCAGCGCCAGCCTGCGCGATCAGATGAAAGTCTTAACTCATCCACGCCTGCTGATGATCTACGCCATTACCGCGTTGGGCTACGGCGGCGTGTTTACCGCCTTTACCTTCCTTGCGCCGATGATGCAGGAGTTGGCGGGTTTCAGTCCGTCAGCGGTGAGCTGGATCCTGCTGGGCTATGGTGTCTCGGTGGCTATCGGTAACGTATGGGGCGGCAAACTGGCCGATAAGCATGGCGCCGTCTCCGCGCTGAAGTTTATCTTCGCCGCGCTGGTGGTGCTGCTGCTGGTCTTCCAGTTGACCGCCAGCATCCACTATGCCGCGCTGGCGACGGTACTGGTGATGGGCATCTTCGCCTTCGGTAACGTGCCGGGTTTGCAGGTGTACGTGGTGCAAAAAGCCGAACAGTACACCCCCGGGGCTGTCGATGTCGCTTCCGGCCTGAATATTGCTGCCTTCAATATCGGTATCGCGCTGGGGTCAATCGTCGGCGGGCAGACGGTTGAGCGGTACGGCCTGGCGCAGACGCCGTGGATTGGCGCGGTGATTGTGCTGGTCGCCTTGCTGCTGGTGGGACTCAGCGGTCGTTTAGATAAATCGCCGCGCCGTTCAGCAGCGGTTTCTATCGAAGGTTAAGCGTTAATCGCAAATTGCATTGAAAGTGGGTGGGAAAATCCCTATAACAGAAGAACCAGTCGTTGTCGGGCTGGTTTCTGTTATCGAGGATCAATGCCCAAATTGCGAAAGAATACCTATGCCATGCGCTACGTCGCCGGACAACCTGCGGAGAGAATATTGCCTCCGGGGGCGTTTGCGGGCGTGAGTCCGGTTTATCCCGCCGGTACGCCGTTAAGCAGCGATGAAAAGATCCGCGTGCTGGTATGGAATATCTTCAAGCAGCAGCGCGCAGAGTGGCAGTCGGTGCTCAAGAATTTTGGCAAAGATGCCCATTTAGTCTTGTTGCAGGAGGCGCAGACGACGCCTGAGCTGGTCAGGTTCGCGACCACTAACTATCTGGCAGCCGATCAGGTACCCGCTCTGGTGCTGCCGCAGCATCCTTCCGGAGTCATGACGCTGGCCTCTGCTCACCCCATCTATTGCTGCCCGCTGCGCGAACGCGAACCCATTTTGCGCCTGCCTAAATCCGCCTTAGTAACCGTCTATCCACTGCCGGATGCGCGGTTGTTAATGGTGGTGAATATTCATGCCGTCAACTTTAGTCTTGGCGTCGATGTCTACAGCAAGCAGTTGCTGCCGATCGGCGATCAGATCGCCCATCACAGCGGGCCGGTGATCATGGCCGGGGACTTCAATGCCTGGAGCCGGCCGCGAATGAACGCGCTGTACCGCTTTGCGCGTGAGATGTCGTTACGCGAAGTTCGTTTCTCTGACGATCAGCGCCGCCGCGCGTTTGGTCGTCCGCTCGATTTTGTGTTCTATCGTGGGTTAAGCGTACACGATGCTTCCGTGCTGGTGACCCGCGCCTCCGATCACAACCCGCTACTAGTCGAATTCAGTCCCGGCAAGCCTGATTAATTTAAGGTATGTCAGGCCTGCCATCGGGCAGGTCTGCGTTCAGCATGATGCTGCCCTAAATTACTCACACAACCGAAGGACAACACAATGACAACACGCTCTCACCATGACAACGTCGAAAAGCAGTTCGGCTCCCAGGCCAGCGCCTATTTGACCAGCGCCGTACATGCCTCCGGGCGCGATCTGCAGCGGCTGGCTGAACGGCTGACTGATTTCCCTCAGGCGAAAGTGCTGGATATGGGCTGCGGGGCAGGGCACGCCAGCTTTACCGCGGCGGGACAGGTTGCCGAGGTGACCGCCTATGATTTATCAAGCCAGATGCTGGAGGTCGTTGCCACCGCGGCAAAGGAGAAAGGTTTTAGCAATATCTTGACCCAGCAGGGGTACGCCGAAACGCTGCCGTTCGCTGATGTCAGCTTTGATGTGGTGATTAGCCGCTACTCCGCCCACCACTGGCATGACGTTGGCCAGGCGCTGCGTGAGGTGAAACGTGTTCTCAAGCCAGGCGGGGTGATGATCATAATGGACGTGATGTCGCCGGGTCACCCGGTACGTGATGTCTGGTTGCAGACCGTGGAAGCGCTGCGCGATACCTCGCACGTGCGTAATTATTCCAGCGGCGAGTGGCTGGCGCTGGCCAATGACGCAGGTCTGGTGATTAATCATTTATCGACCGATCGCCTGCCGCTGGAGTTCAGCTCATGGGTGGCGCGGATGCGTACTCCTGAGCCGCTGGTGGAGGCGATTCGCTTATATCAACAGAGCGCTTCGGCGGAGGTCAAAGCCTACTTTGAGTTACAGGCAGACGGATCGTTTACCAGCGATACCATTCTGTTCGAAGCGCATAAAGCGGTTTAACGCGGGCAACAAAAAAGGCACCGGGGGAAGTCGGTGCCTTTTTATCGAACCTGAGGTATCAGGACTCTGGTCGATCGCTATTTTTCACAAACAGCGTTAGCTGATCGCCTGGCCGCAGGTTGTCGGTATCGCTGTTCCAGCGCATCACGTCGCGAATATTAACGCCGTGACGTTTGGCGATGCTCGACAGCGAATCGCCTTTGCGAACGCGATAGGTGATGCTATCGCTGTTGTTCGCCAGACGCTGGGCGCTGCTGCCAGCGCCGATAACCAGGTTCTGTCCAACCTTCAACCCAGAACCGCGCAGGTTATTCCACTGCTGCAGATCGCGGGTTGTCACACCAAGACGGGAGGCAATCCCGGAAATGGTGTCGCCGGAGCGTACCTTATAGCTACGGCTGGTCAGCGGCGTGTTGTCTGCGAGCTGCGTTGGCTGTACAGCGGCAATGTCGCCAGAGGCCAGCGATTCACGCAGCTGAGCGGCGTGCTTCTGTGGCACCATGACGTACTTTGGCCCGCTAGCGCCCAGCGTTGATCCCTTTACGCCCGCATTAAACGTCTTCAGCTTGCTGACCGGCATACCGGCCATGTCCGCGAGCTGAGAGATATCAACCGGACTATCGAGACGAACGCGCGCCAGCGCACGGCTTTCATCAGCCGTAGGCAGCTTTACGCCGTAACGTTTGCTGTTTTTGAGGATGTCACTCAATGCCAGCATTTTCGGTACGTAGATTTTCGTTTCATGCGGCAGAGACAGCGACCAGAAATCGGTGGGTTTGCCACGCGAACGGTTCGCTTTTACTGCCTTCATGACCCGGCCTTCGCCGCTGTTATATGCCGCGACCGTTAACAACCAGTCGCCGTCGAACATTTTGTTCAGACGTTGCATCATGTCCAGCGCCGCGGTAGTAGACGCGACAACATCACGACGCGCATCGTAACTGCGGGTCTGTTTTAAACCATAATTGCGCCCTGTGCTCGGAATGATCTGCCAGATGCCTGCGGCATTGGCGCCAGACGTCGCGTGTGGGTCAAAAGCGCTCTCCACTATGGGTAGTAATACCAGTTCCATTGGCATGTTACGTTTCTTAACCTGCCCGGCTATCCAGTACATATACGGCTCTGCCCGTAAAGTTACATCGTGGAGATAGCTCTTATTTCTTAAGTACTTCTGTTTCTGTTCGCGAATCCGGGGATTATCCGGTATTCCCATCTTTAGCTCGTCGCCTATGGAAGTCCACAGATCCTGGTCTTGCGCGTAGAAGGTTCCATCATCTAACCAGCGCGCTTGACTTGTGAACTTACCTGCTTCCCCTTGACCAGCCGCAGAAAGGCTCTGTGCTCGCTGTTCGACGGTGCCATCGTGCTTAGACGCCTGGCACCCCACCAGCAGGACAGAGGCGAGTAATATCGCTCGTGCCTTCATGTGTGTGTCAATAGTTGCTTAAAAGACGACCAAGGATAACGGCGAAGTTGGCCGATGACAAGAATTAAATATCAGAAGTCATCTTTCTTTGACCTTAACCATGCAAATCGCGCCACAGAGTGTTGCAAATTTGTTTCTTTGTTAATTTTATCAATTAAATCAACATCATTTACGCGTAAAAATAAATTTATACGCCGCTCATTTTTCAGAGTTACGGGTAGTGTTTTTTGTTTTTTTGCACGTAACTCATTAACTTTATGATAGTAATCGTTTATATCCCTATCATCTGGCAGGATACTTAAAGCAAACTTCATATTCGCTAACGTATATTCATGTGCGCAACATATGAGGGTTTCTTCAGGAAGGGCGTTAATTTTCATAAATGATTGATACATTTGCTCTGCAGTACCTTCGAACAGCCTTCCACAGCCGCCGGAGAACATCGTGTCGCCACAGAACAGATAAGGTTCACTGTAGTAACAGATATGTCCTAATGTGTGACCTGGCGTGGAGAAAATGGAAAAAGCGTGCCCGAGAATTGACAGCCGATCGCCATCGCCTACCACCTGAGTGACGCCTTTATCCTGGGTTTCCGCCGGACCGTAAACCACTATAGAAGGGAACCTTTCACGTAATTGTTTTACGCCGCCGACGTGATCCTGATGGTGGTGGGTCAGTAAAATGGCCTCGGGCTGCCACTGGTTTTCCTCGATGGCCGCCAGAACCGGTGCGGCTTCGCCGGGATCAACGATGATGCAGCGGCCGTTATTCTCAGTGAGAACCCAGATGTAGTTGTCCTGAAACGCGGGAATACTGATAAGATTCATAAATTACCTCTAAAGCGTAGCGGAAGGTGGCGATGAAGCCGGCAAGGATACCTCACACAGTGACAGCGCCTGAGCATTGGTCCAGTATGCCGTGGGGCGAATACTATCGCGAAACGCTGGAGCAGCAGATGAAACCGTGGCTGGCTAAATTATATGGCTTTCATTTGCTTAAGATTGGCAATCTGAGCGCGGAAATCAATACCGAAGCTTGCGCCATCTCGCACCAGGTCAATGTCTCGCTGGCAGGAAACCCGATGCAGGTCCGGGCTGACCCGCTGCATTTACCCTTTGCCGAAAAGTCCGTTGACGCCTGCCTGCTGGCGCACACGTTGCCATGGTGTAGCGATCCGCATCGTCTGCTGCGGGAAGCCGATCGTGTACTGATTGATGATGGCTGGATGATCCTGACCGGGTTTAATCCGGTCAGCCTGATGGGGTTGCGTAAGCTGGTGCCGGTCCTGCGCAAAGGTACGCCTTATAATAGCCGTATGTTTACGCTGACGCGCCAGCTGGACTGGCTGGCGCTGCTCAACTTTGAAGTGCTGCACTATGGGCGTTACCAGGTTTTGCCTTGGTCGCGCCATGGCGGCAAATTGCTGAGCACCCATCTGCCGGCGCTGGGCTGTTTACAGTTGATTGTCGCCCGCAAACGGACCATTCCGCTGACACTCAATCCGATGAAATCCGGTAAAGCGAAAACCCAGCTGCGGCCGGCAGTCGGCGCCACCCGGCAGTGGCGCAAGGGGCAGAATTAACTCTCCGGCTGGTAGCCGACATCGTCCAGCGTGGGATGAGAGGCGGCCGCGCGCGCCAGCTCGTCGCAGCGTTCGTTTTCAGGATGGCCGGCGTGGCCTTTCACCCATTCCCATTTAATTTTATGCTGGCCAAGCGCGGCGTCCAGCCGCTGCCAGAGGTCGACATTTTTTACCGGTTTTTTCTCTGCCGTCTTCCAGCCGCGCTTTTTCCAGTTGTGGATCCACTGGGTGATCCCCTGGCGGACGTACTGGCTGTCGGTGCTGAGCACCACCTCACAATGCTCTTTTAACGCTTCGAGAGCGACGATTGCCGCCATCAGTTCCATGCGGTTATTGGTGGTCAGACGGTAGCCGGCGCTAAAGGTTTTTTCGTGCTGGCGGTAGCGCATGATGGCGCCGTAACCGCCGGGTCCTGGATTTCCCAGACAAGAGCCGTCGGTGAAAATTTCTACCTGTTTGAGCATCTCTGGTAGACTTCCTGTAATTGAAATCGATTTGTAAACGATAAGTCTGACATAAATGACCGCTATGAGCACTGCAATTACGCGCCAGATTGTTCTCGATACCGAAACCACCGGTATGAATCAGATCGGGGCGCATTACGAAGGACACAAGATCATTGAGATCGGCGCCGTGGAGGTGATCAACCGCCGCCTGACCGGTAACAATTTCCATGTCTATCTGAAGCCCGATCGGCTGGTGGATCCTGAAGCATTCGGCGTGCACGGGATCGCCGATGAGTTCCTGCTGGACAAACCCACCTTTGCCGACGTGGCTGATGAGTTTATGGATTACATCCGCGGCGCGGAGCTGGTGATCCATAACGCCTCGTTCGATATCGGCTTTATGGATTATGAGTTCGGTAAGCTGAACCGCGGCATCGGAAAAACCGAGACCTTTTGTAAAATCACCGACAGTCTGGCGCTGGCGCGGAAAATGTTCCCCGGCAAGCGCAACAGCCTCGATGCGTTATGTTCGCGCTACGAAATAGATAACAGCAAGCGTACGCTGCACGGGGCATTACTCGATGCCCAGATCCTTGCCGATGTCTATTTGATGATGACCGGCGGCCAGACTTCGATGGCGTTCTCTATGGAAGGCGAAAGCCAGCAGCAGGCGGGAGAGATGGGCATTCAGCGCGTCGTCCGCGCCGCCAGCCAGTTACGGGTGGTTTATGCCTCTGATGAGGAGCTGGTGAACCATGAATCGCGCCTCGACCTGGTACAAAAGAAAGGCGGAAGCTGCCTGTGGCGTGCCTGATAGCCCCTCAAATGGATTAAAAGTAGGCGGTTGGGCGATTTTTGCAGCAAACGATTCAAAATGGTAGAAAAAGCGTTGACGGGGTAGAGGGGAATCCGTAATATTCGCCTCGTTCCCAACGGAACAACAACGCGGAGCGGTAGTTCAGTCGGTTAGAATACCTGCCTGTCACGCAGGGGGTCGCGGGTTCGAGTCCCGTCCGTTCCGCCACTATTCAGAAAGCCTGAATCAGCAATGATTCAGGCTTTCGTCGTTTTCGTCGCCGAATTTCAGCGCGCCTCTTGTTCCTCCTGCATACACTGCATGAATACCCGCATCGCCGGACTGATTGCCTTCCCGGCGTGATGGGCACAGAGCGCATGGATCGTCAGCGGCGTCCCGCTGAACGGCAGCTCAATCAGTGTCCCGCGTTTGAGTTCCTCCTCTACCGCAAAGCGTGGCAGAAAACTTACTCCCAGATTGCCCGCCACGCACTGCTTGATACTCTCAATACTCCAAAGCTCGATGGTGTTCTCCATAGTAATACCGCGTTGGCGCAGGGTGCTTTCAAAAATCTGCCGAAACACACACTGGGGCTCGTTGATGATAAAGCTCAGCGGGATATGCTGCTGCGGACGCAGGAAGTCGACCGGCGCTAGATCGACAGACGCGACCAGCGCCAGCGGCTGCGGGCCAAGTTCCATCATGGTGAGCGCATCATCGTTGCCAACCCGGTAAAACACCCCCAGGTCGACTTCGTCAGCGAGCAGGGCATCACGGATGCTGTAGCAATTGAGCGACTGTAGTGACAGGCGGACCTTTGGGGCGCGTTGCTTAAAACGCTGCAGCACCGGCGGCATTTTGTACGCCAGCAGGGTTTCACCAGTGGCGACGCGAAGTTCGCCGCCGGGTTCATCGTCCTGGCGCGCCGCCTGGCGAATCGACGCCATCACTTTGGTCAGATCGTAGACGTGCGGCAGGACATTTTTACCGGCGGCGGTGAGACACATCCGCCGGCCAATTTTCTCAAACAGCGGGATGGCGAGCTCCTGCTCAAGCTGCTGGATATGAAAGGTTACGGTGGACTGGGTGCAGCACAGTTTCTGTGAGGCGCGCAGAAAGGATCCTTCTTCGACAACCGTTTTGAAGGTGATAAAGCGTCGCAGATCCATATTTCCTCTTTATATCGACATTCTCGAATTCAGAATGAAAAAACATTCATTTTTTTAAATTATCAGCTTCGGGTACTGTCTGCCAGTCAAGAGGAGAAAACACGTGACACCTACCCTGATTAGCGCCTTTTTAACTTACACCCTGATCACCGCCCTGACGCCCGGGCCGAATAATATTCTGGCGCTGAGCAGCGTCACCGCGCACGGCTTTCGACGGAGCATGCGGGTTCTGGCCGGCATGAGCCTGGGGTTTGTGATCATCATGCTGATTTGTGCCGGGCTGACGTTCACTCTCGTTACCCTGGATGAGGGGATAACCTCCCTGCTACGCTGGGTCGGCGCGGGGTATATCCTGTGGCTGGCCTGGCACATTGCCCGTAGCGATCCTGCCAGCGGTGGGCAGGAGGAGCGGCCTGTCAGCTTCTGGGCCAGCCTGGGGCTGCAGTTTGTGAATGTAAAAATTATCCTGTACGGCATCACGGCCCTGTCGACCTTTGTTTTGCCGGTGACCCGCGAGCCATTCTGGCTGGTGGTGACAGGTCTGTTGCTGTCGGCAATTGGGATAGGCGGTAATCTCTGCTGGGCGCTGGCCGGGCAGCTGTTTCAGCCGGTTTTTGAACGTCATGGCAGAAAGTTAAATTTGCTGCTGGCGCTGCTGCTAATCTGGTGTGCGGTGCGTATGTTTATGGAATAAGTGAAGGGAGCGTGATGCTCCCTCGATGTTATTTATCCTGCGGCAGAGCGGGTTGTCCTTCATTTACCCAGGTCATGAAGATCCGGTAACCGATGGCCAGCAGGGTGGCGCCGAGGAACATACCGAGAATGCCGTTAGAGGCCATTCCGCCGAGCGCGCCCAGCAACACCACCGGCATCGGCGCATCGACGCCGCGCCCCAGCAGCAACGGTTTGAGGACGTTATCGGCCATGCCGGCGACGATCAGCAGGATGGTGTAGAAGATATCCATGCCGGTACTGTGGGTGCCGAGACTCCACATCAGTGCAATGGCCGGGGCCGTCACCAGGATCACCGGCACTTGGGCAATGCCGAGGATCAGGGCAAGAATAAAGAAGATCCCGACGGCGGGTATGTTCGCTATCAGCATGATCACACCGACCAGCAGCGCCTGGATCAGTGCCACCCCGATGACGCCCTGGGCGACCGCGCGGATGGTGCTGGTGCACAGGCGACTGAGGGTCACGCCTTTATTCTCATCGGTAATACGAATGGCAATACGCTGGGCGCTGATGGCGCCCGCTGCGCCCCAGGCCATCATAATTCCCGAGACGATAAACGAAATAATAAAGCCAATCAGCCCGCCGCCCATGCTGGCTAAAATACTGAGGAACTGTTTAGCGATTTCGCCGATTTGCGAGCGGTAATTACTGAGCAGTCCCGGAAGATCTACAGAAGCCTTCATCCACAGGTCGCTCAGCCGTTCACCAACGATCGGCAAAGCAGCAATACGCGAAGAGGGTGGGGGAATGGTAAAGCTCTGGCTGCCCATCTTATCAATCATGGCGCTGGCGCTTTCCGCCAGCGAGGTGATCATCAGCACCGTGGGGATGACGATCAGTAAAATACCTAACAACACCAGTACCGCTGACGCCAGTCCCTGTTTACCTGCTAAGAGTCCGGCAAAATATTGATGTAAAGGATAGAGCGCTACGGCGAGAATCAGCGCCCAGAGCATCATATTGATAAAGGGAGAAAAGACGGTAAAACAGAATGAGGCCAGCGCCAGAATAAGCCCGAACCGAATAAACATATCGAGAAAACGGGTGACCAGCCGTTTCTCTATTAACAGCAGATTATTATTATCCATTTTCTATTACGCTCACATAATATTCTTACGCCAACGCTCAGCGTTGTTTAACAAAACACGCCAGCAACAGAAAATTCATGATTTACAACACAGATGTGAGTTGAAGGTGATCTCCGCCCGTTTGGTTATGGAGTCTTTTAATCAGTGTAGAACAGAAATGAAAAGCGCCCGGCAAATATTGTGTGGTGTGCTTACAGTCAAAATTCCGCTTTCTTTAGCCGCTAAATGGGGAAGAAAGCGGAGGAAATATTAATCGAGGGTAAAAGGATCGGCATCGCGCCAGGCGGGAAATTTTTCGCGATATTCCTGGAGAGCCCTCAGCGACAGCTCGGCGTCAAGACGGGTGGCCTGATGCGGATCGGCGGTGGCGACAATCTCCCCCTGGGGATTGATAATCCGGCTATCGCCGCGGTAATGATGGCCATTGCCGTCAGTGCCAACCCGGTTACAGCCGGCGACGTAGGCCTGGTTCTCAATGGCGCGGGCGACCAGCAGCGACTGCCAGTGCAGGGAGCGCGGCGCCGGCCAGTTGGCGACATACAGTGCCAAATCATAGTCGTTCAGATTTCGCGACCATACCGGGAAGCGCAGGTCGTAACAGACCAGCGGCAGGATCCGCCATCCGCGCCATTCAAAGACCACGCGCTGGTTTCCAGCCTCATAGTGATGATGTTCATCGGCCATCCGAAACAGATGCCGTTTATCATAATGGTGCACCGTACCATCGGGCTCGACCAGCAGGAAGCGGTTAACGGCGCCGCGCTCGGTTTGCAGCGCGGCGCTGCCGGCAATCAGCGCCTGGGTTTGCGCGGCCCGGGCATGCATCCACTCCACCACGTCGGCTTCGGGTAAAGACTGTTTTGCCGCTTCCATGGCAAAGCCGGTGGTGAACATCTCCGGTAAAACAATCACATCGCGCCCGATAATTCCTTCCAGTTGACGATCAAAATGGCGCAGGTTGGCAGGGCCGTCCATCCAGACCAGCGGTTGTTGCAACAGCGTAATTTTCAGGCCAGGCACAATGGTCAACTCCATTCTCATGAGGGGGTTAGGTTAACTGTAACACCATATCAGCCTCGCAGCGGTCAGCGGAATATTTTGTTAAAAAAATGCTACTGACAGAAGCCTCGACGAAGGAGATAACGAAAAAAAGGCGGGGAAAATTCCCCGCCCGGCGTGTGATGTGGTCGTTGTTTTATTATGCGGCTTCAACGTTGCGTACTTTTTCCGGCAGCTTTACCGGCTGCGTTGCCAGCTCCTCTGGCGCAAAGTCGTCGACGTTAATGCTGCGCAGGCGACTGTGCTCTGCACGGGTCAGAATAGCGGCTTCTTCCTGATTAATTAATCCTTTGGCCAGCGCGTTATGTGCCAGCTCATCCAGACGGGTGAACGGCAGATTTTTACCCAACTCTTTGCAGATCCGCTGGTGGATAGGATCGGCCGCCATCACTTCCAGCAGCGCCTCTTCCAGCAGACCAACCGGGTTATGCTCGCTCGGCGTCAGGTACTGACCGCGTCCGATGCGGGAGCGGGTGGCGCTGGGCACCTGCAGAATTTTAGCGACTTTATGGTCCAGTTTATCCGACGGCGCATGATGATGACGGCCGGTTGGGAAAATGACCAGGCGCATTACGCCTGCCACCAGACGGTTCGGGAAGTTTTTCAGCAGATCGTCGATGGCCTGTTCAGCCTGGTGCAGCGCATCCTGCACACCCCAGTGAACCAGCGGCAGATCGGCTTCATTGCGTCCTTCATCGTCATAGCGTTTCAGCACCGCCGAGGCCAGGTACAGCTGGCTTAACACATCGCCCAGACGCGCGGAGATACGTTCGCGACGCTTGAGGCTGCCGCCCAGTACCGCCATCGACACGTCTGACAGCAGCGCGAGGTTGGCGCTCAGACGGTTCATTTGCTGATAGTAGCGACGGGTAGCGTCACGGGTCGGCGCGCTGCTGGTGCGTCCGCCGGTCAGGCCCAGCCAGAAACTCCGTACTTTGTTACTGCCGACATGGCCGATGTGTTTGAACAGCAGCTTGTCATAGGCGTTCAGATCATTATTCTGCGCGGCGGTCATCTCCTCCAGCACGTATGGATGACAGCGAATGGCTCCCTGACCGAAGATCATCATGCTGCGGGTCAGAATGTTCGCGCCTTCAACGGTGATGGCAATAGGCGCGCCCTGATAGGCCCGGGCGAGGAAGTTACCTTCGCCCAGCATAATGCCTTTCCCGCCGGTAATATCCATCGCGTCGATAATGGATCGCTGGCCGCGGTGAGTGCAGTGATATTTCACAATCGCGGACAGTACCGCCGGTTTCTCGCCGAGCATAATGCCGTAGGTGATCAGCGACGCCGCGGCGTCCATCACATAGGCGTTACCGGCGATGCGCGCCAGCGCCTCTTCAATCCCTTCCATTTTGCCGATGGAGATTTTGAACTGGCGGCGAATATGGGCGTAAGCGCCGGTCGCCATGGCGACGGATTTCAGACCACCGGTGGCGTTGGACGGCAGAGTAATGCCGCGACCCACGGACAGGCACTCAACCAGCATACGCCAGCCCTGGCCAGCCATGCTCGGGCCGCCGATGATGTAATCGATCGGCACGAAGATATCTTTACCGCGAGTGGGGCCGTTCTGGAACGGGACGTTCAGCGGGAAGTGGCGACGGCCAATTTCCACACCCGGCGTTGAGGTGGGGATCAGCGCGCAGGTGATGCCCAGCTCTTCTTCACCGCCCAGCAAACGGTCCGGGTCAGAGAGTTTGAAGGCCAGCCCCAGCACGGTGGCGATTGGCGCCAGGGTGATATAGCGTTTGTTCCAGGTCAGGCGCATCCCCAGCACCTGTTGACCCTGCCAGTCGCCCATGCACACCACGCCGGTATCCGGGATAGCGCCGGCGTCAGAGCCCGCTTCCGGACTGGTGAGGGCGAAGCAGGGGATTTCCAGACCGCGAGCCAGACGCGGCAGATAATGATTCTTTTGCTCTTCTGTACCGTAATGCTGCAGCAATTCGCCCGGGCCCAGCGAGTTCGGGACGCCGACGGTGATCGCCAGGATGCCGGAGACGCCAGAAAGTTTCTGCAGTACCCGTGCCTGAGCGTAAGCCGAGAACTCAAGCCCGCCATACTCTTTCTTAATGATCATCGCGAAGAAGCGGTGCTCTTTCAGATAGGCCCACAGCTCTGGCGGCAGGTCGGCCATTTCGTGGGTGATGGCGAAGTCGTTTGCCATCCGGCAGGCTTCTTCCACCGGGCCGTCGAGGAAAGCTTGCTCTTCGGCGGTCAGGCGCGGCTGCGGATAGTTATGCAGCTTGTGCCAGTCAGGGTTGCCGCGGAACAGATCGCCTTCCCACCAGGTGGTGCCGGCGTCGATGGCTTCTTTTTCCGTACGCGACATCGGCGGCATCACCTTACGGAAAGCGCGAAATGCCGGTGCGGAAATCATGGATTTACGCATTGGGGCAAAGTTGAACGGCAACAGAATAATTGCCAGCGGCAGCAGCAGCCAGATATTCCACAGCCCGGCCGCGCCGAGCGCCGCGGTCCAGGCGAGCAAAATCACACTGCTGAGCAGCAGGCTGACCCGGTGATAGAAGAGCGCACCGAGTAAAACGAGGGTTGCAACAATACTCAAAATCATCATAGAGAAATGCTCCCTGAGCTTGTAGGAGGTCTGACCACTTGTGATGTATTGGTTGTAGTGCATGCGTTTTTATTTAGCAATGTGTTTACAAAATAATTACAACCTTGCTCACATTGTTGTATGCAAAAGCGGCACATAAAATCAAAAGGGCGGGGGATAACGCTGCCTTCTGCTTCTCGCTTCGGCGGCTATCCGGTACACTGCCAGGGTTATTCCACTCATACTGAAGGATTATCCTCATGTACCAGGATCTTATTCGTAACGAACTGAACGAAGCCGCGGAAACGCTGGCTAACTTTCTGCAGGACGAAGCCAATATCCATGCTATCCAGCGTGCCGCTGTCCTGCTGGCGGATAGCTTTAAGGCGGGTGGGAAAGTGCTATCCTGCGGTAACGGCGGTTCCCATTGCGATGCGATGCACTTTGCGGAAGAGCTGACCGGACGTTATCGCGAAAACCGCCCGGGTTACCCGGCCATCGCGATCTCCGACGTCAGCCACCTCTCCTGCGTGAGCAATGATTTTGGTTATGAGTATGTGTTCTCTCGCTACGTTGAATCCGTCGGCCGTGCGGGCGATGTGCTGCTCGGTATCTCCACGTCTGGCAACTCCGGCAACGTGATCAAGGCTATTGAAGCCGCTCGCGCGCAGGGGATGAAAGTGATCACCCTGACCGGTAAAGACGGCGGCAAAATGGCGGGGTCCGCCGATGTTGAAATTCGCGTGCCGCACTTTGGCTACGCCGACCGCATCCAGGAGATCCATATCAAAGTGATCCATATCCTGATTATGCTGATCGAAAAAGAGATGGCGAAAGGCTAACAGGCAGGCGAGTGTGTACTGTTGACGGCGGCCTCGTTCCGGCGCCGTCATGATTTGTGATGGTGAGGTGACCTATGTGCGAACTGCTCGGGATGAGCGCCAATGTGCCAACAGATATCTGTTTTAGCTTTACCGGGCTGGTGCAGCGCGGCGGCGGGACGGGGCCGCATAAAGACGGCTGGGGCATCACCTTCTATGAAGGTAAAGGCTGTCGCACATTCAAAGATCCGCAGCCGAGCTTTCAGTCGCCGATCGCGAAACTGGTCCAGGATTACCCGATTAAGTCCTGTTCCGTTGTCGCCCATATCCGTCAGGCCAATCGCGGGATGGTGGCCCTGGAGAACACCCATCCGTTCACCCGTGAACTGTGGGGGCGTAACTGGACCTATGCGCATAACGGGCAGCTCAAAGGCTATAAGTCGCTGAAAACCGGAAATTTCCACCCGGTAGGTGAAACCGACAGTGAAAAGGCCTTCTGCTGGCTGCTGCACCGCTTAACCGAGCGCTACCCGCGCACGCCGGGCAATATGCTGGGCGTTTTCAAGTATATTGCTATCCTGGCGGGTGAGCTGCGTGAGAAAGGGGTGTTCAACATGCTGCTGTCGGACGGGCGCTACGTGATGGCGTTCTGCTCGACCAATCTGCACTGGATCACCCGGCGGGCGCCGTTCGGCGTGGCAAAATTGCTGGACCAGGATGTGGAGATCGACTTTCAACGCGAGACCACACCCAACGATGTGGTCACGGTTATCGCCACGCAGCCGCTGACGGCCAATGAAACCTGGCACAAGATCATGCCAGGCGAGTGGGCGTTATTTTGTCTCGGGGAGCGTATAGTTTGAGGCCAGCTGCGGCTGGACAACCTCGTGACTGAGCGGCTTGCTCACCACATAGCGGCCGTCGGTCACTGACACAATCGGCGGTTTGTGGGTCTGCTGGAAATAGTCATAGCCAGGCTTCAGCTGTTTCCAGAAATCCGCATAATAGGAGTATTTGTGGCGTTCCATATTGGCGTTAGTCATGCGGAACGGATAGATACTCACCTGCACGCTTGGCTGGCCGAAGACTAAGGCGCCGGTCACGAACTGGAAGATCTCATCGATCCCGCTGTCGGTCATGGCGTAGCAGCCGATAGAGACGCAATCGCCGTGGATCATCAGGTATTTCCCTTCATAACCATGGGCGCGATCGTAGGCGTTCGGGAAGCCGATGTTAATCGCTTTATAGAAGCGGCTGTCGGGTTTGAGCTGGCTGCGGGTGACGTTATAGAACCCTTCCGGACTCTTGAAATCGCCCTGGCGCTGTTTAGGACCGAGGCCACCGGAGTAGTTGCAGATCCGATAGCTGTCGAGGAGCTGGTAGGTTTCACCCATTTTGACGTAAAGGTCGAGCATGCGCTCTTCTTTAAAGATCTCAATGTAAACCGGTGAACCCATTAATTGCTGCTTGTATTCTTTGCTAACCGGCGTCGTCGGGCTGTTGCTGCTGAGCAGCCCGGCAAATGACACGCACGGCAGCAGAAGCATCGCAATAAATAATGCGATTTTGCGCATACTGCTTGTTCCTTGATAAAACAAAATAGCCACATTGCCAGGACGGCAAGAGAGACCCGAAATCAGAGTTTTCTGGATTTAGAGCGCTCACATTAGCATCACGGCATTTTTTCGCAAGAGCGACGTGGCGGCGTTTACAATTTAGCCTCACTTTATAACCTGCCTGCGACAAAAACACAGTGAGAACTTTGCGCAATAGCTCGCATTTTAGAAGCACTTATTGCCCCTCGCGCTACAGCCGTCGCTCACGAAATGTTACACTTGCGCCGGTTCATCACCAGAGCAAGAAAGGATGCTTCTCTTCCGTTCTGAGCGCCACTGGCGCTGTTTCGCCCTTTCTTCTCTGCCATTCTGTCAATAAGCTGGCCCCGGCCTGTGTCGGGGTTGAGGTTACGGATACCTGCTAACGATATGATTAAAATCACGAAAGGGCTGGATTTGCCCATAGCTGGCATGCCATTACAGCAGATTTCTCCCGCGCCAGCGGTGAAGCGCGTCGCGCTACTCGGTGAAGAGTACGTCGGGATGCGTCCCGCCATGGCGGTCAAAGAAGGCGATCGGGTCAAAAAAGGTCAGATCCTGTTCGAAGATAAAAAGATCCCCGGCGTCTGCTTTACCGCCCCGGCGAGCGGGGTCGTCAGCGCGATCCATCGCGGTGAACGGCGCGTGTTGCAGTCGGTGGTGATTGATATCGAGGGCAATGACGCGGTGGCGTTTACCCGTTACGCCGCGGACGCGCTGGCCGACCTGCCGCGAGACACCGTACAGCAGCAGCTGCTAGTGTCGGGTCTGTGGACGGCGCTACGCACCCGGCCGTTCAGCAAAACGCCGCTCCCCGGCAGTGTGCCGGCCGCTATCTTTGTTAACGCCATGGATACCAATCCGCTGGCGGCGGAGCCGCAGCCGATTATTCTGGCCGAACGCGCCGCCTTTGACGCCGGACTTACCGTGCTGACGCGTCTGACCGACGGGAAAGTGCACGTCTGCCAGCCCAGCGGCGGCAAGCTGGGCGGTCATCCTCTCGGCCAGGTCTGTTTTAATCAGTTCTCCGGGCCGCACCCGGCGGGGCTGCCGGGAACGCACATTCATTT
>ERZ506250.103-NODE-103-length-18621-cov-5.16083_pt1 | contig 18621 bp, 19 predicted proteins | sample MGYA00512367_ERZ506250 | MGnify/ENA metagenome assembly ERZ506250 | reverse complement strand
GAAGATGCCCACACCACCGCCGACCGCCCCGCCGCGCCGGCCGCGACGCTTATCGCCCACTACAATGAGGTGTGGCGTACGCTGACGGTTCCTGGCAATCCTTTACAGGTGAAACCCACAGAAACAATTCTGCACGCCTGGCAGCAGAACTAAGCTGTTGATATCCGGTCTTATCATTCGTCTGCCCCGCGAGAGCGCATCCACGCGGCGGCCGACGTATGCGTCGTACACAGCAATAGTAGAACGATAAGAAGTTAGCAGGAGACAATGATGTTTAAATCTTTTTTCCCCAAACCGGGGCCGTTTTTTATTTCTGCCTTAATCTGGTCGCTACTGGCCGTGATCTTTTGGCAGGCGGGCGGCGGCGACTGGCTGCTGCGGGTCAGCGGGGCATCGCAAAATGTGGCCATCAGCGCAGCGCGCTTTTGGTCGCTTAATTATCTGGTGTTCTACGCTTACTATCTGTTCTGCGTCGGCGTGTTTGCGATTTTCTGGTTTGTCTACTGCCCCCATCGCTGGCAGTACTGGTCGATTCTTGGTACGTCGCTCATCATCTTCGTTACCTGGTTTCTGGTGGAGGTGGGCGTGGCGATCAACGCCTGGTATGCGCCATTTTACGACCTGATCCAGAGCGCGCTGGCCACCCCGCATAAGGTCAGCATCAACCAGTTTTATCAGGAAATCGGCGTTTTTCTTGGCATCGCGATCATCGCGGTGATCATTGGCGTGATGAACAACTTCTTCGTCAGCCACTATGTTTTCCGCTGGCGCACAGCGATGAACGAACACTATATGGCCCACTGGCAGCATCTGCGCCATATCGAAGGCGCCGCGCAGCGTGTGCAGGAAGATACCATGCGCTTTGCTTCCACCCTCGAAGATATGGGGGTGAGCTTTATCAACGCGGTGATGACCCTGATCGCCTTCCTGCCGGTGCTGGTGACGCTCTCCGAACACGTTCCCGACCTGCCCATCGTCGGTCATTTGCCGTATGGCCTGGTGATTGCCGCTATCGTCTGGTCGCTGATGGGCACCGGCCTGCTGGCGGTGGTGGGGATTAAGCTGCCGGGCCTGGAGTTTAAAAACCAGCGTGTGGAAGCGGCGTATCGTAAAGAACTGGTCTACGGTGAGGACGATGAAACCCGCGCTACGCCGCCGACGGTGCGCGAGCTATTCCGCGCGGTGCGTCGCAACTATTTCCGTCTCTATTTCCACTATATGTATTTCAATATCGCCCGCATTCTCTATCTGCAGGTGGATAACGTTTTCGGCCTTTTCCTGCTGTTTCCGTCGATCGTTGCCGGTACGATTACCCTCGGGCTGATGACGCAAATTACCAACGTCTTCGGCCAGGTGCGCGGCTCGTTCCAGTACCTGATCAGCTCGTGGACGACGCTGGTGGAACTGATGTCCATCTACAAACGTCTGCGCAGTTTTGAACGCGAGCTGGACGGCAAACCGCTGCAGGAAGCGATCCCGACATTACGTTAATCAAGACAAGGAAGCATGATGGCCGCACGTTTATCGCGCATTATTCCCGTTTCATTGACGCTGCTGGCGGCCATGGTGCTGAGCGCCTGTACCAGCCAGCAGGCCCCGACGCTGAAAAAGGGCGAGAAGCCCGTTGACGTGGCGTCGGTGGTGCGGCAGAAAATGCCGGCCAGCGTCAAGGATCGGGAGGACTGGGCGCAGGCCATCGCCACCGCGTTTGACAGCCAGAAGCTGGCGCCGACGGAAGAGAATGTCTGCTCGGTGCTGGCGGTCGCGCAGCAGGAATCTAACTATCAATCCGATCCGGTTGTGCCGGGGCTGAATAAAATCGCCTGGCAGGAAATTGACCGCCGGGCGGAAAAAATGCACATTCCGCCGTTTCTGGTTCATACCGCGCTTAAAATCACCTCGCCAAACGGTAAAAGCTATAGCGACCGTCTGGACAATGTGAAGACGGAAAAGCAGTTGAGCGCCATTTTTGATGACTTTATCGGGATGGTGCCGATGGGGCAGAAGCTGTTCGGTTCGCTTAATCCGGTGCACACCGGGGGGCCGATGCAGGTCAGCATTGCTTTTGCCGAGCAGCATACCTCTGGCTACCCGTGGAAAATGAACGGCACGGTGCGCCAGGAGGTGTTCAGTCTGCGCGGTGGCCTGTGGTTTGGCACCTATCATCTGCTGAACTACCCGGCCAGTTACAGTGCGCCGCTGTACCGCTTTGCCGACTTCAACGCCGGCTGGTATGCCAGCCGTAACGCGGCCTTCCAGAATGCGGTGGTGAAAGCCAGCGGAGTGAAACTGGCGCTTGATGGCGATCTTATCCGCTATGACAGCGATGAGCCGGGTAATACCGAGCTGGCGGTGCGCCGTCTGGCGGGCCAGTTGGGGATGAGCGACAGCGAGATCCACCGCCAGCTGAAAAAGGGCGACAGCCTGGCGTTTGAGAAGACCGATCTCTATCAGCAGGTTTTCCGTCTCGCCGATAAAAAGGCGGGCAAAACCCTGCCGCGGGAGATGTTGCCGGGGATCCAGCTGGAGAGTCCGAAAATCACCCGTAATCTGACGACGGCGTGGTTTGCGAAACGGGTTGATGAGCGGCGGGCAAACTGTATGGCGCGGCGTTAACGGCGCTGACGCCAGCGCACAATGAGCGCCAGCAGCCCGATGAACGCGCAGCCGATCAAAAAAGGGATCAGGCCAAAGAGGGTGCCCACGGCGAGGCTGATGTCAACTTGTGGACGGCTGGCGTCCTGCGCCTGCATCAGGCGTTCAAATACCCCCGGGGCGTGGATCAGCATGCTGAGCATCTGCGCGCCGGCCCAGCAGCAGATCAGGACGAACAGCCCGTAGGCGACATGGCTACCGGTCAGCGCCCCCCTTTTTTTATTTCCCAAAAGCGATTTTGAAAAACTGAATTCAGCCATAGGCCCTCCCACATCTGCGCTGCTGGTTTTTTCTCCAGCTCTATGTCAGGTATTCTGGCAGTCAGGGGCCATCATCAGTATCAGATTGCTGGTAATTGCCGTCCAGGAATAATCCTGTTTTCGCCGGTGTGTTAACCGTGCCACAGGAGCACAAAAGGGAGACTGACGTCGCAATCCAACAACATTCTCCCTTGCGCTACAGACCGCCGCGGGCGGCTATGCGAAGATGCGTTTTTTGCTGTTGGAGGCCGCATGAAGCTCACAGATAAAATTCGCCGCGACTGGCACTACTACGCGGTGGCGCTGGGGTTAATTTTTATTCTCAATGGGGTGGTGGGGCTGCTGGGGTTTGAGACGCAGGGCTGGCAATCCTACGCCGTCGGTCTGGTGACGTGGGTGATAAGCTTCTGGGCTGCGGGTCTGGTGATCCGTCGTCGCCCGGCAGAAGAGGCCTGAGGCCGCCGCTGCCAGGCGGGGTAAAACGCGTTTTAGTTCATGGAGGTTTTCAGCGCCCGGTCCGCGGCATGGCGCTCCAGCGCCAGCTCAATCAGGCGGGTGATCAGACTGGTGTAGTCGAGGCCGCTGGCCTGCCACAGCTTCGGATACATGCTGATGTTGGTAAAGCCCGGCAGGGTGTTGATCTCGTTGATCACCACCTCATTGTCGGCGGTGAGGAAGACGTCGACGCGGGCCATGCCGCTGCAGCCCAGGGTCTGGTAGGCTTGCACCGCGATAGCGCGGATTTTGTCGTTAATCTCAGGGGCGATAGCGGCCGGAACCACCACCTGCGCGCCCTGGTCGTCGATATACTTGGTGTCGTAAGCGTAAAACTCGCTGTTGAGGACAATTTCACCGCAGGTGCTGGCCTGCGGGTGGTCGTTACCCAGCACCGCACACTCAATTTCCCGCCCTTTAATGCCTTGCTCCACCACCACTTTATGGTCAAATTCAAAGGCCAGGGCCACCGCCTGATGGTACTGCTCTTCGTTTTTAACTTTGCTGACGCCAACCGACGAGCCCTGATTAGCCGGCTTAACGAACAGCGGCAGGCCCAGCTTCGCTTCGACATCGGCAAAGCTGAACTGCGCGCGGTTGGCGCGGGTCAGGGTGATAAACGGGGCGACGGTGAGCCCGGCGTCGCGCAGCAGACGTTTGGTCACGTCTTTGTCCATACAGGCCGCAGAGCCCAGCACATCGGAGCCGACGAACGGCAGATTGGCCATGCGCAGCATCCCCTGCAGGGAACCATCTTCGCCCAGCGTGCCGTGGACGATGGGGAAAATCACATCGATGGCCGCCAGCGGCTGGCCACTTTCGGCGTTAATCAGCTGCTGTGCTTCGCGGCCCGGGATCTGCGCCAGAGTCACCGTGGAAGGGCGCAGGGCAATACGGGCAGGATCCTGAGCATTGAGCAGGTAGTTGCCGGCGTCGTTGATGTGCCATAGCCCCTGTTTATCAATCCCCAACAGAACCACATCGAAGCGTGATTTATCAATCGCTTCCACGATATTCTTCGCTGACTGCAGCGACACTTCATGCTCTGCCGACTTACCGCCAAAAACGATCCCAACCCTCATCTTTGCCATTTCAACTTCCATCCAGATTACATCAAAGGGCATAACATACCATGTGAAACCGCCGCCTGGCTGCCATAATATTTACCTGATCAATTGACGGGAGTGGGCGTGAGAGGAAAGACGCTGCTGGTGCTGGCCGGGCTGCTCGGCGCGGGCCTGTTTGGATATCGCTTTCTGCCGCCACACCTGAATCCGCTGGCGCCGCTGGCGCTGGACGATCCCCCGGGCTGGCTGACGTCGTTCAAGCTGCGCAGCCTTACGGCCGACCAGTGCGCCTCTCTGCTGGCGGAGGCCAACCGCCGGCGGCTCATCGCCAGCCAGCCGGTGGCAGACAGCGAGGGAAGCTGCCCTCTGCGTAACGTGGTGCGGGTGGCTAATTTTGGCCCGGTGAAGCTGAGCAGCAGTTTCCTCGCCAGCTGCCCGCTGGCACTGAGCAGTGCGCTGTATGTCGAGCAGCAGGCGAAGCCGCTGACCCGCCAGCTGATGGCGAGCGATCTGCGCCAGATCGACCATCTTGGCAGCTTTGCCTGTCGCAATATCTACCATCGGGCACAGGCGCGGCGCAGTGAACATGCCACGGCGGACGCGCTGGACGTCAGCGGTTTCCGTCTGGCGGACGGCAGACGCGTCAGCGTCCTGGAGGGCTGGCGGAGCGAGACTTCGCGCCCCTGGCTGGCGGCGCTGTTGAGCAGCAGTTGCCATTACTTCGGCAACGCGCTGGGGCCAGAGTACAACGCGGCTCACGCCAACCATTTTCACTTCGGCATGCGCGGGCAGGGCTTCTGCTTTTGAGCATAAAGCGCTGTGAGCAGCCTAAATGACCATAAAATGCTTCGTCAGCCTCTCATGCGCAGTCATAAAACACCAAACTCGCCGTCAGCGCATCTATGGTAGTACACCAGTGCAATGAAATTGCTAAGCTAGGTAATAATTGGCAAATCATTAATGAATACGCGTAGTTATGGAATCCTGGAAGGTTAATCTTATCTCTGTCTGGTTTGGTTGCTTTTTTACCGGCCTGGCAATCAGTCAAATTCTCCCTTTTTTACCCCTCTACGTCTCCCAACTGGGCGTGACTTCGCATGAAGCGCTGTCGATGTGGTCGGGGCTGACCTTCAGCGTCACCTTCCTGGTCTCGGCGATCGTCTCGCCGATGTGGGGAAGTCTGGCAGATCGCAAAGGCCGCAAGCTGATGCTGCTGCGCGCCTCGCTGGGGATGGCGGTCGCCATTTTACTGCAGGCTTTCGCCACCAACGTCTGGCAGCTGTTTATCCTGCGGGCAATCATGGGGTTAACCTCTGGTTATATTCCAAACGCCATGGCGCTGGTGGCCTCCCAGGTGCCGCGCGAGCGCAGCGGCTGGGCGCTAAGCACGCTGTCGACGGCGCAGATTAGCGGGGTCATCGGCGGCCCGCTGCTGGGCGGCTTCCTGGCGGACCACGTCGGGCTGCGGATGGTCTTTTTTATTACGGCGATCCTGCTGACCATCAGTTTTCTGGTGACCCTGTTCCTGATTAAAGAGGGCATTCGTCCGCAGGTCAGCAAAAGCGAGCGCCTCACCGGGAAACAAGTCTTTGCCTCCTTGCCCTATCCGGGACTGGTGATCAGCCTCTTCTTCACTACCCTGGTTATCCAGTTGTGCAACGGCTCAATTGGCCCGATCCTGGCGCTGTTTATTAAGTCAATGGCGCCGGACAGCAATAATATCGCTTTTCTGGCCGGGATGATCGCCGCGGTGCCCGGCGTGTCGGCGCTGATCTCTGCCCCGCGGCTGGGTAAGTTAGGCGACCGTATTGGCACCTCGCGGATCCTGCTCGCGACGCTCTGCTGCGCGGTGGTGATGTTCTTCGCCATGTCCTTTGTCACCACCCCGCTGCAATTGGGGACGCTGCGTTTTCTTCTCGGCTTTGCCGATGGCGCGATGCTTCCGGCGGTGCAGACCTTATTGCTGAAATACAGCAGCGACAGCGTCACCGGACGCATCTTTGGCTATAACCAATCGTTTATGTATCTGGGCAACGTCGCCGGGCCGCTAATTGGCGCCTCTGTCTCAGCCATGGCTGGCTTCCGCTGGGTATTTATTGCCACCGCCATTATCGTTTTCATTAACCTCTGGCAACTGGCATGGATGCTGCGCCGCACCCGTCGGGCTAACGCCTGAACCTCTGCTGACGGTATTTATCACAATACCGTCAGCGTTATTCGCCGTCAGCGGATTTACCATTACTTTTTGTTATCGTCATTGCGTGAACGCTATTCCATTTTATTATTTATCAGGCAATCTGGTTATAACTAACCCGGTTGTCATTAAACAATACTATTTATAGTGGTATTTTATAGTGGTAAAACGTTTCGCTGTATATTGGGTGTTGCGATGATTCTTAATTTAAGTAATTCTGAGGTCCGTCATTGGGTATGACATCTCAATCAAAAACAGGCCTCGCATAAGGAACTGGAGCTATGAAGAATCTCATTGCTGAGTTACTGGTTAAACTGGCGCAAAAGGAAGAAGAAGCAAAGGAACTGACGGTGCAGGTTGAAGCGCTGGAGATCGTGGTCACCGCATTATTGCGCCATATGGAGCATGATGCCCAGCAGGCATTGATTCAGGATATTGAGCAGGCGATAGATCAGGTGACGCCCTGTCCGCCGGTCAACGACCATGATGCGATGCTGCTGCAGCAATATCTAAAAAAGCTGTTGCGGCATCCTCGTAGTTAGTCTTTGTGACACGACAAGGATGCCGTCATTTTTCTGTCATCTCCCTTTTATAAAGTCTCCTTCGTTTTGTTTTTTTAAGTATTTTTTACATGGAGATGACAAAAGTGAAATTAAGCGCTCTGTTTATTGCCCTGGTTCCTCTGCTGGGCTCGCCGGTTATTCATGCCGAAACCACGGCTGCGCCGGTGCTGGAAAATCGTGCTGCTCAGGGGGATATCACCACCCCTGGCGGCGCGCGTCGTTTAACAGGCGATCAAACCGAAGCGCTGCGCGCCTCGTTAATCAATAAACCGGCCAAAAACATTATTTTACTGATTGGCGATGGGATGGGCGATTCGGAAATTACCGCTGCGCGAAATTATGCCGAGGGGGCGGGCGGTTTCTTTAAAGGGATTGACGCTCTGCCGTTAACCGGGCAGTACACGCACTATTCGCTGGATAAAAAAACCGGGAAACCGGACTACGTAACCGACTCGGCGGCGTCCGCCACCGCCTGGACCACCGGCGTGAAGACTTATAACGGCGCGCTGGGCGTCGATATTCATGAGAACGCGCATCAGACCATTCTCGAGCTGGCGAAAGCGGCGGGACTGGCCACCGGCAACGTTTCCACCGCCGAACTGCAGGACGCGACCCCCGCGGCGCTGGTAGCGCATGTAACATCGCGTAAATGCTACGGCCCCACGGTCACCAGCGAAAAATGCCCCAGCAATGCGCTGGAGAAAGGGGGCAAAGGTTCCATTACCGAACAACTGCTGAACGCCCGACCGGATGTGACTTTAGGCGGCGGCGCGAAGACCTTTGCCGAAACGGCGACGGCGGGCGAGTGGCAGGGCAAAACCCTGCGCGAGCAGGCGCAAGCGCGCGGCTACCAGATTGTGACCGACGCGGCTTCCCTTGCCGCCGCGACGGAAGCCAGTCAGGATAAACCGCTGCTGGGACTCTTCGCCGACGGCAATATGCCGGTCCGCTGGGAAGGGCCGAAGGCATCTTATCACGGCAATATCGATAAACCGCCGGTGACCTGTACGCCAAACCCAAAACGTGACGCCTCGGTGCCGACCCTGGCGCAGATGACGGAGAAAGCGATTGACCTGCTGAGCCGTAACGAGAAAGGCTTCTTTCTGCAGGTGGAAGGCGCCTCCATCGATAAGCAGGATCATGCGGCCAATCCGTGCGGCCAGATCGGCGAAACCGTAGATCTCGACGAAGCGGTGCAGAAGGCGCTGGAGTTTGCGAGAAAAGATGGCAACACCCTGGTGATTGTCACCGCCGACCATGCGCACGCCAGCCAGATCATCCCGGCGGATAGCAAAGCCCCGGGGCTGACCCAGGCTCTGAACACGCACGATGGCGCGGTGATGGTGATGAGCTACGGCAACTCTGAGGAAGAGTCGATGGAGCATACCGGCACCCAGCTGCGCATTGCGGCCTACGGCCCACACGCGGCTAACGTCGTCGGCCTGACCGACCAGACCGACCTGTTCTCGACCATGAAAGCTGCCCTGAGTCTGAAATAAGTCGTTGCCGGTGGCGAAATCGCGTCACCGGCTGGTTTTTTTTCTATCTGCGTCCAGACTTACAACGATCCACTCACAGAAGGATGGTGCGATGAAAATAACTTTACTGATGACCCTACTGTTTGGCTTGATCTTTATCAGCGCGGTTGGCGCGGCAGAAAAAACGCCCACTCCACAGCAGCAAAGGATGACGGACTGCAATCAGCAAGCGTCAGCCAAAATGCTGAAAGGAGAGGAGCGCAAAACCTTTATGAGCCAGTGTCTGAAAAAAGAGACCACGACCTCGCAGGGAAAGGCGCTCACTCCTCAGCAGCAGAAAATGAGCGACTGCAGCAAAGCGGCCACGGCGAAATCACTGAAGGGTGATGAACGTAATACCTTCATGAGTACCTGCCTGAAGAAAGCCTGAAAAAAGGGAGCGCTTGCGCTCCCTTGTTCTTTGACCTCTCAGGGCATTGCTGCCCGCCCGTTCAGCTTCAGGAGCGGCTCAGTTTCTCTGATTTTTCCATACACTGGGTGATGGCTTCGATCACCGCCGAGCGGAACCCTTTCTCTTCCAGCACGCGCACGGCTTCGATGGTGGTCCCGCCAGGCGAGCAGACCATATCTTTCAGCGCCCCCGGATGTTCGCCGCTCTCCAGCACCATTTTAGCTGAGCCCATCACCGCCTGGGCGGCGAATTTATAGGCCTGAGCGCGCGGCATGCCGCCGAGGACGGCGGCATCGGCCATCGCTTCGATAAACATAAAGACATAGGCCGGCGCCGAACCGCTTACCCCCACTACCGGATGGATCATCGGCTCGGCAATTTGCTCCGCCTGGCCAAAGCAACGGAAAATAGTCAGCACTTCGGCCACATCTTCGCTGCTCACCAGCGCGTTAGGCGTGACAGAGGTCATGCCGGCGTTAACCAGCGACGGCGTATTCGGCATTGCGCGAATGATTTTGCGATCGTGGCCAAGGGCGCGCGCCAGCTGCTCCAGCGTAACGCCGGCGGCGATAGAGACCACCAGAGACTCTTTATTCAGGCTGGAGGCGATATCGCCCAGCACTTTGGTCATGATCCCCGGTTTAACCGCGCCGAAGACGATATCGGCAATCTGCGCCACTTCCTGGGCGCTGCCGGCGGCGTTGATGCCATACTGGTCGCGCAGAGCTGCAACCTTGTCCGGCGACGGGGTGTAGACCCAGATTTGTCCCGGCTGTACCTGACCGCTGGCGATCAGCCCACCCAGAATGGCCTTACCCATATTGCCGCAGCCGATAAAGCCAATTTTCTTATCCATCACCATTCCCCTCTGCTTTTTTCGTTACGATCTGATTAGCTTACCATCCTGGCGCTTTCCTGGGGGAGAAAAGCAGGTAACATTGACGTCACTTATTGCAGGTAACAGGAGCTGGCATGGCCATTTGGGTGGATGCGGACGCGTGTCCGAACGTGATTAAAGAAATTTTGTTCCGCGCGGCAGAGCGGACCCAGACTCCACTGACGCTGGTGGCGAACCAGCCGCTGCGTGTACCGCCGTCGCGCTTCATCCGTACCCTGCGGGTTGAGCAGGGTTTTGACGTGGCGGATAACGAAATCGTGCGTCAGTGCGCGGCAGGAGATTTAGTGATCACCGCCGATATCCCGCTGGCGGCGGAGGTGCTGGCGAAGGGCGGGGCGGCGCTAAATCCGCGCGGAGAACGATACAGCGAGGCGACGATCCGCGAACGGCTGACGATGCGGGATTTTATGGAGACATTACGGGCCAGCGGCGTTCAAACCGGCGGCCCGGATAGTTTATCGCAGCGCGATCGGCAACAGTTTGCCGCCGAGCTGGAGAAGTGGTTGCTGGCGGTTAAGCGTCAGCAGGGTTAAACCCAGCTATCGTCATCGCTGCCAATATCATCGTCGCCAAAGCCGGCGTCGAAGTCGTCGTTCCAGGTATTGTCGGCAAGGAACTGATCGTCTCCCTGGCGGAACGGATCGTCACCCGCGGTGGCGTCCTGCACGGTGTCCGCCTCCGGCTGCGGTTTCTCTTCGATGATGTTAACAATCTCTTGCGGGTGCGAGCCGCTGAACATATTGGTCAGCATATTGCCCAGCACCACGCCGCCTGCCACGCCAGCGGCCGTTTGCAGCGCACCCGCCATAAAGCCGCCGCCGCGTGCGGCAGCCTGCGGGGCATAGTTCTGCTGCTGTTGTTGCGGGGCATACTGCGGCTGGGCGCTGGCCTGCGGGCGACCGTATTGCTCTGCGCCTGGGATGGGGTCAGAACCGCGTGACGAGCCGCCACCGCCAAACAGACCGGAGAGGAAGCCGCCGCTGCTGGGTTTCGCCGCCTGCAGCTGGTTGACCTGGCTCTCCAGTGCCTGGATGCGATCGTTGAGCTGTTTAATCGCGGCTTCCTGGATAAGGATGGTTTGCGCCATATAGTAGGGGGCCGCCGGCTGCGCGCTCACGTGTTGGGCAATCCGCTCCTCGGCGCTGGCATCGCGCGATGCGCTGTGTGCCTCAGCCTCTTTCAGCCGGGAAAACAGTCCATCAATAAGGCGTTGTTCTTCAGATTGCATGTTACATTCCTCTGTCACACTGTCGAATAGGCATCAGGGTGCGTCTGAAACATGATGTTGTAAATATGTTGCTTCGTAAAGCTATGCATAAATGTGTTACCGTTTACGCCAGTAGTGGATAAAAAATAACGCCCAGCGGAAAGTAAAGCTGGTTAAACACTAATTGCAATGATAAGTTTACATCAAGAACCCCTTGTCTCAATGTGGTAATGGGGTGTAAAGAAGTTGTGTAACGTTTTCTTTACGTATGCGTTGCGGAACAGACAGCGATAATACGTTCTTTCGTTTTCATTATTTTGCGACAGACGGAACCAGGGGGTCTTCGGTCATGACACAGCCAATCTTTCTCATCGGGCCACGCGGCTGCGGTAAAACCACCGTCGGCCATGCGCTGGCGCGAGCACGGCATTTTCAGTTCTCCGATACCGATCATCGGCTGCAGGCCCATGAACAACGCACGGTTGCGGAGATTGTGCAGGCGGAGGGGTGGACGCGTTTTCGCGAACTGGAGACCCTGTCGCTGAAGGCCGTGACCCTGCCGGATACGGTGATCGCCACCGGCGGGGGCATCATCCTCGCGGAATGTAACCGCCAGTTTATGCGGGAGAACGGCGTGGTTATCTATCTGCAGGCCTCGGTGTCGGCGCTGATTGACCGTCTGGAGGCCTACCCGAAAGCCGAACAGCGTCCGACGCTCACCGGTAAGCCGGTGCGTGAGGAAGTGGGTGAGGTACTGGCGCAGCGCGAAGCGTTATACCGTGATGCTGCCCACCATATTGTCGATGCCACGGCTTCCCCTGATCGGGTGGTGGAACAGATTATGACCATGTTGTGCGGCGCGACGGCAACCCCGGTAAGTTAAGAATTTCCTTACATTAAGGCGGTGAGGGGAACCTATACTTATTAGTTCTGACGCCAGAAGAAGGAAGAACTATGCCAAACAGGCCCCCTTATCCGAGAGAAGCCCGCGTTGTCGCGGTAGAGAAAGGCCCACAGGGTCAGACGGTAACCTGGTATCAACTCCGCGCGGATTACCCTGAGCCCGATTCGCTAATCAGCGAACATCCTACCGAGCAGGAAGCCGTGGATGCCAAGCGGCGCTATGAAGATCCTGACAAATCGTAACCCCCTGAGCCCGAATTGCCCGCCATGCTGGCAATATCGGGCGTATCTCACATTTTTTATTTATCAGTCGTACTAATGAATATCTAACACACGGATTTTTCTGGCACGTCGCTGTCGCCCGGCAATCTTTACATTCAACCGCGGCGTACAGCTGCTACGCTTCTCGACGGTTGATTTTTACTCACCAGGGGGGCGAATGCTGTGTGTGGTAAGCCTGTGTTGAAGCAGTGGTAGTGAAAAGGTACATGATATGAGTAGTGCAACGATGGCAATTTTGACCATCGGCGTTGTGCCGCTGGCGGGAGTATTGCCGCTCCTGACCGAACATATCAGGGAAGAACAGATCGCCCACATCAGCCTGCTGGGTGAGATGACGCCTGACGAGGTGATGGCCGAGTACGCCATCGGTGACGGCGAGAAAGGCCTGCTGACCTTGCTCAGTGATAACCAGTTGGTGATGGTGTCGCGACAGAAAATTGAACGGGATGTCCGCAGCGTGATCGCGATGCTGGATCGACAGCATTATGACGTGATCCTGCTGCTCAGTTCCGAACAGCTGGCCAGCTTTACTACCCACCATGCGATCCTCCTCGAGCCGCAGCGGATCATCCCGCCGCTGGTGGCATCGATCGTCGATGGGCACCAGGTGGGGGTGATTGTGCCGGTGGAAGAGATTATGCCCATGCAGCGACAAAAGTGGCATACACTGGAGAAGTCGCCGTACTACGCGCTGGCCAATCCGTTTACCGGCAGCGACAGTGAGTTATTAACCGCCGGCAAAGCGCTGCTGGAGCAGGGCGCCGATGTGCTGGTCCTCGACTGTCTCGGTTACTATCAGCATCACCGCGATGTGTTACAAAAAGCCCTTGATGTCCCGGTTTTGCTGTCGAATGTGCTGGTTTCCCGACTGGCGGCAGAACTATTAGTCTAATGTGTTAATTTCACGTGACAGGGGCAAGGAGCGCCCCCTATATTGAGCCTTTAAACGACGATCAGAAGGGCTTGTTTATGCTTCAGAGCAATGAATACTTTGACGGAAAAGTGAAATCCATTGGCTTCACCAGCAGCAGTACCGGTCGCGCCAGCGTTGGCGTGATGGCGGAAGGGGAATATACCTTTGGTACGGCGCAGCCGGAAGAGATGACGGTGGTCAGCGGGGCGCTGAATGTCCTGCTGCCGGGTGAGACTGAGTGGAAAGTTTACGCTGCCGGCGAAGTTTTCAATGTGCCAGGCAACAGCGAATTTCATCTGCAGGTGGCTGAGCCAACCTCTTATCTGTGCCGCTATCTGTAAGCCAGTGTGACGCCCGGCGTCTGCCGCCGGGTTGTTTTTTCCTTCCTGCCCGGCAGGAAGGAAAGCGGCGCTTAGCGCTGCGCTTCGCCGCCGAGCCCTTCCACCAGGCTTTGAATCAGGGCAGCCAGCTCGCCGGTCATTAAGATAAAGTCAGCGTCAAAGCGCTGGGCGAAATCCTCCCGATCAATATCTTCGTTTTGATCGCGCAGTTCATCGCAGAACTTGAGGCGCTTAATCGACGCGTCATCGCAGATCACAAACTGAATACGCTGCTGCCAGTCCAGCGCCAGCTTGGTAACGACCTTTCCGGCCTCAATGTGCACGGCGATTTCGTCGCTGACCAGATCCTGCTTCTTGGCGCGGATCACGCCGCCATCTTCCAGCATCGCTTTCAGCTCGGCTTCATCCAGCAGCTGGAAGCCCTGCGCTACGGTGCCGGAGCGGACCCATTCGGTCAGCGTCAGCTCAATCGGATTCTCCAGGGTCAGCGGCACTACCGGCAGCGAGCCGAGGGTTTTACGCAGCAGGGCCAGGGTATCTTCCGCTTTCTTCGCGCTAGCGCAGTCGACCATGATCAGGCCGTTGACGGTGTCGATCCACATCATTGTCTGGCTGAAGCGGCTGAAGGCGCGCGGCAGTAGCGAGTGCAGCACTTCATCTTTCAGGGAATCTTTCTCGGTCTTCTTCAGCTTGCGGCCCTGATCGGCTTCCAGCTTTTGGATCTTGGCTTCCAGCGCCTGCTTAATCACCGGCGACGGCAGGATCTTCTCTTCTTTACGCGCGCAGATAATGATCTGGCCGTTTGCCGTATGCGTCAGCGCGTCGCTGTGCGATCCCATCGGCGACACCCAACCGGTTTTCGCCATATCCTGGCTGCCACAAGGGGTAAATGTCAGCTCGGCCAGCTGTTTTTCCATCTCCTCGACGCGCAATTCGATATCGCGGCTGAGACGGTAAACCATTAAATTTTTGAACCACAGCATGATAATTTCCACGGCTTTGTCGTTAAATCAGGCGGGCATGATAGCGAATTGTCGCTATGCTTGCATTGTTAATCGGGCTGAGGAGCTGAGCGTGCGTATTGGTATTGATTTAGGTGGAACAAAAACCGAAGTGATAGCCCTGAGCGACCAGGGAGAGCAGCTGTTTCGCCACCGGTTACCCACGCCGCGGGAAGACTACCGGCAAACTATTGAGACTATTGCTACCCTGGTGGCGATGGCCGAACAGGCGACCGGACAGCAGGGTACCGTGGGGATGGGCATTCCTGGCTCAATTTCGCCTTATACCGGCGTGGTGAAAAACGCCAACTCGACCTGGCTCAACGGCCAGCCCTTTGATAAGGATCTCAGCCTGCGTCTCGATCGTGAAGTCCGGCTGGCTAACGATGCCAACTGTCTGGCGGTGTCGGAAGCGGTGGACGGCGCGGCGGCGGGGGCGCAAACGGTGTTCGCGGTGATTATCGGCACCGGCTGCGGCGCCGGGGTGGCGCTCAACGGGCGGGCGCATATCGGCGGCAACGGTAACGCCGGCGAGTGGGGGCATAACCCGCTGCCGTGGATGGACGACGATGAGCTGCGCTACCGTGCGGAGGTCCCTTGCTATTGCGGCAAACAGGGGTGCATTGAAACCTTTATCTCCGGCACCGGTTTCGCCACCGACTATCAGCGACTGAGCGGCAAAGGGTTAACCGGCAGCGAGATTATGCGCCTGGTGGGAGAAGGTGACGAAAAGGCTGAACTGGCGCTGAGCCGCTATGAACAGCGGCTGGCGAAATCGCTGGCCCACGTGGTGAATATCCTCGACCCGGACGTTATCGTGCTGGGTGGCGGGATGAGCAACGTCGAGCGGCTGTATCAGACGGTGCCGGACCTGGTGAAGCAGTGGGTCTTCGGCGGCGAGTGTGAAACGCCGATCCGCAAAGCGATGCACGGCGACTCCAGCGGGGTACGCGGCGCGGCATGGCTGTGGCCGCTCCAGGGGACCTGAACCGCTCCCCCTCACCCCGGCCCTCTCCCTGAGGGAGAGGGAGAAAAGCGGCGCGGTGCCGGTGGTTGAGGCAGTGGCCGGGAACCCCTCACCCCGGCCTTCTCCCTCAGGAAGAGGGAGAAAAGCGGCGCGGTGTGGGTGGTTGATGCAGTGGCCGGGAACCCCTCACCCCGGCCCTCTCCCTGAGGGAGAGGGAGAAAAGCGGCGCGGTGTGGGTGGTTGAGGCAGTGGCCGGGAACCCCTTGTCTCTTGCTGGGAGAGGGGAATCGCAATAGCGTGCGAAACGGCAGACCGGCGCCGGACAGTTCCCTCTCCCTCCGGGAGAGGGTTAGGGTGAGGGGACATCGCAATAACTCGGACCTCACTCCACCGCAAACGCTCTGTCCAGCCGGCTATAGCCCAGGCCATTTATCTTCTTCACTTTGATCTGCACCGGAATGCGGTCTTTCATCGCCTCCACGTGACTGATCACCCCGATAATCTTCCCGCTGGCGTTGAGGGCATCCAGGGCGTCCAGCGCCGTGTCCAGCGTTTCGCTGTCGAGGGTGCCGAAGCCTTCATCAAGAAACAGGGAATCAATCCGCGTCTTATGGCTCACCAGGTCTGACAGCGCCAGAGCCAGTGCCAGGCTGACGAGGAAACTTTCGCCGCCGGAGAGGGTGCGGGTGTCGCGCACGGCGTCGGCCTGCCAGGTATCGACAACCTCCAGCTCCAGCGCCTCGCTGGCCTTGCGCTGTAGCAGATAGCGGCCGTGCAGGCGGTTGAGCTGCTGGTTTGCCAGCCAGACCAGATTATCCAGCGTGAGACCCTGGGCGAATTTGCGGAACCGGTCGCCGGTGCTGGAGCCGATCAGCGAATTGAGATAGCCCCAGTCGTCCGCCAGCTGCGCCGCCTCTGCAATCTGCTGCCCCAGCGCCTGCTGCTGTTGACGGCTCTCTGCGTCCTGCCTGAGCTGCTGGCGGATCTCACCCTGGCGGGTAGTGTTATCCCGCAGCCGCTGGGCCAGGGCGTGCAGCTGGGTTTGCAGGGTGGGGACGTCAGCGTCCACCCCTTGCGAACGCAGCGCCAGGTGCGCCTCTTGTTGCCGGGTCGCCTGCTCGCAGAGCGCTGCCGCCTGCTGGAGCTGCTGCTCCAGCGTCTGTTTTAGTTGCGCCAGCCGCTGGGCGGTCTCGTCATCCAGCAGCGCAGCGAGGAACGCCTCCCGATCGCTAAAGCGGCTGGCGGCCAGGGCAGTCGCGAATTGCGTCTGTGACTGGCTCACGCGCGCCGTTTCTTCGGCCTCCAGCTGCTGCTGCGCGACAAGCTGGCTGCGCAGCGACAGGCATTCCTCGTGAATTTCGCGCCAGTTGTCCGGGATAACCCGCTCGGCTTCAGCCTCTGTCTCGTCGCTGGCCGGCAGCGTCTCCAGCAGCGGCCGCAGAGCAGCGATTTGCTGCTGAATGGCATCATGTTGGGTCTGTTGCGCCTGCCACTGGGCAAATTCGCTTTCGCGAGCGTGCAGCCAGGCGGCTTCTTCGCCTTCTTCCGGCAGGCTGAGCGACAGCGTCTGCAGGGCATTCTCCAGTCCCTGGCGCGTAGCCGCCAACTGCTGCTCGGCCTGGCGCTCCAGCGCTTGCTGATCGTTGAGCTGACTCTGCAGCATCAGGTGCTGGCTGAGATGATAGAGCTGCTGCTCGTAGCGCTCCTGCTCCTGCATCCAGTCGTTTATCTCTTGCGTAATATCCCGCGCGATCTGCAGCGAGGCGCAGTTCTCCTGCCACGCTTTAGTAAGCGCTTGCTCTTCCTCTGCGAGCCGTTGGGCGGCTTCGGTATCACGCTGGAGCTGCTGCGTCAGGGCGTTGACCTGTCCGAGGATCAGCAGGCCTTCTTCTTTTAGCGCGGCGACCTCTTTTTCCAGCGCATCGCGGCGGCGCTGGTTATCCGTGAGGGTCAGCGAGGCGTATTGTTCAATCGCCGGGTGTTCACAGGCGCCGCACAGCGGACAGGGCTTACCCGCCTCGAGCCGGGCGCGGTAACCTTCCAGATCTTTAATCGTTTCTTCCCGCTGGCAGAGCGCTTTCAGGTCAAGATAGTGCTGGTTTTTGTCTTTATACTGCTCCCGACGTTGCGTCAGGGTGGCGTTGAGTTTTGCCTGCTCCGTCTGTGCCTGCTGGACGCTCTCGGCGTTCTGGCGCAGACGCTTGTGCAGCAGCTGATGCTGTTCATGCAGGGAGATCAGGCGCTGGCGCAGCGGCCGCGACTGGGTTTGCTGTTCTATCGCCGCCGCAACGTCATCCGCGCTCAGTGACAGAGAGCTGGCAGGCAGTGCGGCCAGCTTCTGGCGCAGCGCGGCCAGGCGGGTGCGCTGAGCCGTGAGCTGTTGTTTATCCCGCGTCAGTTGCGAGAATTGCGCCCGCCAGCCAGCAATCTCCTGACCCCATAAGCGGAAACGCTCATGGGCGGCCAGCCACTGCGCCAGATCGGCCAGTTCAGCCTGACGCTGCTGCTGGGCATTCAGGGCGCCCTGGCGGATGCGCGCGCGTAGCGCGGTGCTGGCAAGTAAGCGAGTATTTACTTCACTGATCCGCTGCCGGGTTTGCGCCAGGCCTGCCGCTTGCTCCTGCTGACGCTCCCACAGGGGGCGCAGCTGGGCGGCAGGCTGGGCCAGCTCAAGCTTCGCCAGCGCCGGGGCGGCGTCCGCCAGCGCCTGGCGGGCCTGCTGCTGCCGGGTGACCGCCTGCTGCTGCTGCTGCGCCAGCTCGTCGCGGCGGGTCAGCCACTGGAGCTGCTGCTGCTGGCTCTGCTGCTGTACCAGCAGGGCTTTTTCTTCGTCAGTAAGTACCTGCAAACTTTCCTGCAGCGCCTGCTGCTGGGCCTCCGTCAACAGGACGATGCCCGCCGCCTGGGCTTCGAACTTCTCCAGCGCATGGCGAGAGATCGGAAGAG
>ERZ506250.102-NODE-102-length-18654-cov-4.94467_pt1 | contig 18654 bp, 15 predicted proteins | sample MGYA00512367_ERZ506250 | MGnify/ENA metagenome assembly ERZ506250 | reverse complement strand
CTGCTTCCATCATCTACAAAAAGAATATAACTCTTATCGCTAATCTTTCCTTTGGAAATGAGGTTTGATAATACTGACGTTAAACCATCCAAACAGAAAGGGAACGCGTCCTTTTCGTTGTAACATGGCACTACAATTGCGAGTGATGGTGATTTTGACTTCATAATGTCCATATTAATCTCATTCATTTCATAGACCAAAATTTATTAAGGATAAAACCTATTGCTGTGTAAAAAAACATGCCTATAAATTGCGCGGTATAAACATGCTGGGGCATGAGTGTTAAAAAGAATTTCATCGCTACTAGATTAAAAATATAACAAATTGCGCAGACTGATAGGAACTTGATGAACTTTATTAAGCTCAATGAAGTAGAGAATGTGAATCTTACGTTCATAATGAAGCTAAAAAGAATGCCCGCGACATAACCGGAGACATTAGATAGGTAGATGCCAACGCCGAACTGCATCAAGCTGAATATAACCGCTGCCGTCAAAGCTGTGTTCGCCAAACCAACGAATACATACCTAACAGCTTGTGATTTAATACTAGTTAGCACCAATAACTCCATTTTACCAATTGAAAGTTATGTATTTTTATGGAACGAACGCATGTTCGATGAAAATGACAGAAAACCATAGACAATATCCTTAAAGGTTAGAGCGATATTATAAGGCATAAAGAGAAATCAAAAAAGCTCCTGGATTAGATCTGGGTATCCAGGCCCGACATAGCAGCCAGGCTGCGTAATGTTAGCTGGGCGAGGGCAGTAGGGATGCACAGTAATGTCCTGGTTGCTATCGTTTGGCTGGTATAATTAATTGATTTTATTATACTTGACGACCAAGTGATCACGCGATTTCTTTAGTTCATTTCCTTTTGGCAATCCGCCATTGCCAGCCAAACGCCACTTATTTTTCAGGCGAAATTTTACTTCAAGTGCGTCTCTCATTTGTCCCAGGACAAAACGATCTTCCCTTGCTACTATCAACCGGATACTTATCCCAGCCTACCGGAGGCACCATGTTCACTGGACTTTGCGCATTCCCCCTGACACCTTTGCGTCAGCAAGAGATCGATGAAAAGGCGTTTATCCGTATTCTCGCGCGTCTTAACGATGCCGAGGTCGACTCGCTGGGCATCTTAGGCTCCACCGGCAGCTACGCTTATCTCAGCCGTGAGCAGCGTAGGCGGGTGGTGCAGGTAGCGAAGGTGCATGCGGGGTCGATTCCGATGATGGTCGGCGTCGGCGCCATTGCGACTAGCGAGGTGCTGCGCCTGGTGGAAGATGCTCAGGAGGCAGGGGCGGATGCGTTATTACTGCCGATGATGTCCTATCAGCCGCTTTCCGCGGAGGAGATTTTTGCTTTTTACGAAGAAGTCTGTCGGCATGTTTCCGTACCGGTTTGCCTGTATGACAATCCCCGCACTACCCGCGTAATGCTGGCGGATGAGCTGCAGGGGCGTATCGCCGCTTTGCCGGCCATTGCCTCGATTAAAATTCCCGGCCTGCCCGCGCCACAGGCGAGCGAACGTGTTGCGGCCCTGCGTCAGCATCTTCCCTCTCGGGTTACGCTTGGCGTCAGCGGCGACGCGTGGGCCACGGCCGGGTTACAGGCTGGCTGCGAAGCCTGGTATTCGGTCTGCGGCGGACTCTTTCCCCAGCACTCACTGGCGCTGGTAAGAGCGATACGTAGCGGCGATGTGGCGCAGACTGCGGCACTGAATGAGCAGCTGGCCCCCCTATGGCGATGCTTTGACCGCTATGGCGGCAGTCTGCGAGTGATAGCCAGCGCCGCGGCGATCCTCGGACTCTGCGATCCAGACTCGCTTCCCCGGCCGTTGCTTTCGTTAGGGGAGGAGGCCTGTCGTGAGGTGGCGGTAGCGCTGCGTGGCCTGGCGTGATCGCGTATCGTTGATACCGACGCATCGGGTGCCGCCGGGTGGCTTTCTGTCGGCAATTCGGCTACTGTAGGCCCGATTTTTACCATGCGAGCCTGTGAATGAATACCGGACCTTTAAATGAAAACGAACTGGAATGGCTGGACGAGACGCTGGCGAAATACGCCACCGACGGCGCCATTCTGGATGTGTCTGAACTGGATGGCCTGCTGACGGCAATCCTGTCTGCGCCGACTGACATCGAGCCCGCCGAATGGCTGCTCGCCATCTGGGGCGGGGCGGACAATGTGCCCCGCTGGGCCAACGATCGCGAGCGCGATCGCTTTGTCAATCTGACGCTGCAGCATATGAGCGACATCGCCGAACGGCTGGAGTCCTATCCCGAACAGTTTGAACCGCTGTTCGGCACCCGCGAAGCGGAAGGTCAGGAGCTGACTATCGTCGAGGAGTGGTGCTTTGGCTATCTGCGCGGCGTGGCGCTGAGTGACTGGTCGACGCTGCCCGCTGAGCTTCAGCCGGAGCTGGACGCTATCGCGCTTCACGGCAGCGAAGAACAGTTTAGCGCGCTGGATAATCTGACGGCAGATGAATTTATCGCCAGCATCGAGCGTATCACTCCGGCGGCGCTGGCGCTTTACCAGTACTGGATGGCGAATCCCCTGCCGGTGGTAGTTCCTCAGCCGGTCAGAAATGAGGCAAAGATCGGACGTAACGATCCCTGCCCGTGCGGCAGCGGTAAGAAGTATAAGCAGTGTTGCTTAGCGAAATGAAAAAGGGGCCAGTTGGCCCCTTTTTTATCCCACCGCGGGTAACAACCCGGCGACGATACAGAACTGGATAGCCACGATTCCCACCCCGCACAGCAGAACCAGCCACAGCGCCGGCGCGCCGCCGGCGACTCGCCAGGCAGCCTGCGGATGCTGACGACGGCTCTTCATGACCAGCAGGGCTGGTAACATCAGGGCCAGCACGGCGAGTGCCACCCCGGCGTAACCCAGGGCCATAACAAAGCCGCGTGGGTAAAACAGGGCGAACGCCAGCGGCGGCAGAAAGGTGATTACCCCACTTTGCAAACGCCCGCCAACGCTGTTTTTGCGCTGGAACATATCGGCCAGATAATCAAACAGACCGAGGGAGACGCCGAGGAATGAGGTTGCCAGCGCAAGGTCGGCAAACAGATGAACGGCCAGCTCCACGTGCGGTGAGGCAACCACTTCGCGGATCGCCTCCAGCAGACCGTTCAGACCGGCGTTTTTCGCCAGCAGGGCGGTAAAGGCTGGGGCATCGATACTCCCCAAGGTCGCCAGCTGCCAGAAAATATAGGCCACCAATGGAATAAAGCTGCCGATAATAAACACCCGGCGCAGTTTGCGAATATCGCCTCCCAGGTAGCTGACGATGCTCGGTACGCTGCCGTGAAAGCCAAAAGAGGTAAAGACGACCGGAATGGCCGACAGAGCCAGGCCTTGCTCAACCGGCAGCGTCAGCAGATTGACCTGATGAATGTGCGGCATCAGCAAGGCCAGCATTATCACCAGAAAGATGATCTTGGCGCTAAACAGAAAACGGTTGAAGAGATCGACCAGCGCGGTACCGATGCAGACCACCGCCCCGCCCAGCAGTGTGAAGATCAGTACGCCTGCTGCCGGCGGTAGCTGCCAGCCCAGCCACTGGTTAAGACTGGAAGCCAGTAATTCACCGGCACCACTGATATAGGCTGCCGTGAGAGCGTATAGCAGAAACAGCATGCAGAATCCGGTAACCCACTGCCCATAACGGCCCAGATAGCGTGCCGCCAGAGACCCTAGCCCCATATCGGCAGGGACATGCTGATAGACTTCCAGTAGTAAAAGCGCCGTATAGCACATCAACGCCCACAGGGTAAAAAGTAAACCCAGCGTGACGCCAAACCCGACGCCAGCGGCGGCCAATGGCATGGCCAACATTCCTGCACCGATTGTGGTGCCTGCTACGATTAAAATACTGCCCAGAGTGCGGTTTTTCACGCTTGTCGCTATCCCTACAGCAAATAACAATAATTTATGCCGCGCAGAGTAGGGGATCTTGCGAGATTCGTCAAGTGAGGGTTACAACCACTGTAATGAAAACTTTACGAATGTAGAGAGCAGAAAATCTGCGCTGGCGCAAAGCGCAGGCTGCCCGTCTGGCCTAAGCTGGCGGTTTTTCAGGAGGGGTTATGTCTTCTATTCACGGTCATGAAGTGCTGCAGATGATGCTGGCGTCGGAGGAGCCCTGGACGCTCTCCTCGCTGGAGGCGGCAATCCACCGTCGCTTCGGCGCAGAGGCGCGCTTTCACACCTGTTCAGCGGAGAATTTGAGCGCTGCTGAACTGGTGGCGTTTTTAGAGAAAAAAGGGAAATTTATAGCCAAAGAGGAAGGGTTTACCACCGCAGAAAATAAGATTTGCCGCCATTAAAAAATGCCGCGACGTAAAGTCGTCGCGGCCTGGGCGATTAATTCTGCGTATCGAGGGTCGCCAGCTCTTTATCGATAAAGTACAGACCTTCGCCGCTTTTCCCGACGAGGGTCAGTTTGTCAATCACTGATTTAAATAATTTCTCTTCTTCATGCTGTTCAGCAACATACCACTGCAGGAAATTAAAGGTTGGGTAATCCTGGCTGGTCATGGCCGCGTGCGCCAGTTCATTAATTTTTCTCGTTATTAACTGCTCATGCTCATAGGTCTGGCGGAACAGCTCATCCAGTGATGCATAATCGGCAAACGGGGAGGAGATCGCGTTGATGCGCGGCAGGCTGCCGGTGTCGGTCAGGTAGTCGAACAGGCGCTGCATATGGGTCATCTCTTCCTGGGCATGGCGACGCAGGAAGGCCGCTGCGCCTTCAAAACTATGGTAACTACACCAGGCGCTCATCTGCTGATAAAGAAGAGAGGAATAAAGTTCAAGATTCATCTGTTCATTTAGTTTGTCGATCATTTCCGTTTTCAGCATTGCCGCGCTCCTGGAATTAAAAAATAGATGTTATAGGAGGTTACTATAATTTGTTATTTAATTATTTGCAAAAAGTAAATTTAAAAATGTTTTATTTAAAATGCTAATGGGAATAACACGCATTGGCAATTTAATAATAAATGAGAATGGTTTTAATTTATTATTCATCATAGTGGAAAATGATATGACTGCCACCTGGCTGTCGAGGCAGAGAGAGCGAGGCGAGGGGGGCCCCTGGGGGAGTGAACCCGGCGGCTGGGCCGGCGAAGATGGCGAAAGTGTGAAGCGCTGCGTAATTTTTAAAACAACTTTTCATAAAATTTGAAAGTTTGTTTTCAAAGTAGTAGAGTTGCAGTCAACGCCAATGACATTCTGCGGGCAATCCCGCACAGCATTCAGGAGAGTAAACCATGAAGATTGCATTGATGATGGAGAACAGCCAGGCGAACAAAAACGCCATCATCCTCAACGAGCTTAACGCGGTTGCCGACGAGAAAGGATTCCCGGTCTATAACGTCGGCATGAGCGATGAGAACGATCATCATCTGACCTACATCCATCTTGGGATCATGGCCAGTATTCTGCTGAATTCGAAAGCAGTCGACTTCGTGGTCACCGGCTGTGGTACCGGTCAGGGGGCGCTGATGTCGTTGAACATCCATCCTGGCGTGGTCTGTGGCTACTGTATCGATCCGGCGGATGCGTTCCTGTTTGCCCAGATCAACAACGGTAACGCCCTGTCGCTGCCGTTTGCCAAAGGTTTCGGCTGGGGCGCGGAGCTGAATGTACGGTTTATCTTTGAAAAAGCCTTTACCGGCCGCAATGGCGAAGGCTATCCGCCGGAGCGCAAAGAACCGCAGGTGCGCAATGCCGGGATCCTCAACCAGGTCAAAGCCGCGGTAGTAAAAGAGAACTATCTCGATACCCTGCGTGCTATCGATCCGCAACTGGTGAAAACCGCGGTATCTGGTCCACGCTTCCAGCAGTGCTTCTTCGAAAACTGCCAGGATAAAGCGATCGAAGACTTTGTTCGCCAGATCGTCGGCTAACCGTCATCAGGGCCAGCACCGCTGGCCCTTCCGTCATTTATTTCTTCTTCTCCGACACGCTGCTGCCCGCCGTCCTGGCCAGGTGCAGGCTGTCGATCATCCCCACCAGACAGATGAAGGCGATAAACACAAACGACAGGCGGAAGCTGATCCCCGGTAGTTCAGTAAGATGCAGCCAGTCGCCAACCTGCTCGCCCAGGCGAATGCCAATCGCCCCGAGCGTGATCCCCAGCCCTACCGCCAGCTGCGACGCGGTACTGAACAGCGTATTGGCATCACTCATCTGTGCGGCGGGGACATCCGCAAAGGCCAACGTGCTTACACCGGTAAACTGGATTGAGCGAAATACCCCGCCTAGATAAAGGATCAGCATGATGGCCCAGACCGGCGTCTGCGGCGTAAGCAGCGCGCAGGCCAGCAGCGAACAGACGTTCAACGCGCCATTGATCAGCAGTAGCCGACGAAAGCCCAGCCAGCGAATGAGCGGCGTGGTGGCGGGTTTAATGGTTAAATTACCGACAAACACCGCCAGCACCAGCAGGCCGGAGTGAAAAGGATCCATACCGAACCCCACCTGGAACAGCAGGGGGAGCAGAAAGGGCACCGCGCTGATGGAGGCCCGGAACAACGAGCCGCCGTACATTGTCACCCGGAACGTCGGCACCTGCAGGGCGTCGAGACGAACCATAGGTGCCGCCGTCCGGCGGAAATGACGAATGGAATATAACAGACAGCCAAAGCCAAGCGCGGCGAGAGCCAGCGTGGGCCAGATTGCTGGCTGACGATCGCCGAGCCGTTCCATCGCGGTCACCAGACTGACCATCGCCACCGAGGTAGTGATAAATCCGGTGAGATCGAAGGAGCGCCGTTCCGTTTCGCGAATATCAGGAATAATGCGCAACGAAAGGATGATGGCTGCAAGGCCCAGCGGGACATTGATAAAGAAGATCCAGTGCCAGCTGGCGTAGCGGGTTATAAAGCCGCCCAAAGGCGGGCCGATAATGGGAGCCACCAGCGCCGGCCAGGTCAGGGTGGCAATGGCCTTGATCAGCAGGTGTTTCGGCGTGGTTCGCAGTACCGCCAGGCGACCAACGGGTACCATCAGCGCACCGCCGACGCCCTGAAGGATACGCATGGCGACAAAGGTATTCACCTCGGTGGAAAGGCCGCAAAAAACCGAGGCCAGGGTAAAGATCCCCAGGGCGAGGGTGAAAATAGCGCGGGCGCCAAAGCGATCGGCGATCCAGCCGCTGGCCGGGATCAGGACCGCGAGGGTGATCAAGTAGGCGCTAATGCCGATATTCAGCTCTACCGCGCTGACGCCAAAATCCCTCGCCATATCGGGCAGGGCGGTGGCGATCACCGTTCCGTCGAGAAACTCCATAAAAAAAGCACCGGCCACCAGCAGCGCCGGCGCTGAAAAAGTGCGTTCGTCTCTGGAAGAAATCGCCGTATTCATGTTGTCACTGCCATCAAGAGTCTGATCCTGTGCAAAGCGGCAGGAGAAGGTCCGCCAGCCAGTAGGGTAGATAAAAAAACCTGCGACGGCAGGTTTTTTTATCTGTGAAGATTTAGGGTACTATTACGCTCCTGAAAAAAGGAGTAATTAATGTCTCAACATCTTACCGAACACGACGAGCTGGTTTCCGATGTGGTTGCCTGCCAGCTGGTTATCAAACAGATCCTCGATGTCATTGACGTCATTGCGCCCGTGGAAGTGCGTGAAAAAATGACCACTCAGCTGAAAGCTATCGACTTCGCCAGCCATCCGGCCTCTGCCGATCCGGTGACCCTTCGTGCGGTGCAAAAAGCGATCGCGTTGATTGAGCTGAAGTTTACCCCGCAAGAAGAAACGCATTAATAACAGGCCTCGCCGGTCACCGGCGGGGCCTCCTTCTTTAATGGGAAACGACGGTCTGCGCGGGCGCAGGGGCAGCATCTTTGAACAACTTGCTGTTTCCCCAACACTCTTCGTAGCGATGACCGACCAGATCCTCCACAATAACCCGCACATCCGGCGCGATATCGCTGATTTTGCCGCCCGCTTTGATCCGCGCGACTTCCTGCAACACCACCAGATGAGTTTTACGATCCAGCTTCATCTGCTTGCTGAAGACGATGGCCGCCAGGGCTAATCCGATCACCCCGACGCAGAATACCACCGCGATAGCGGTCACCGCGCTTTCCGGCTGGCTGTGCGCTTTTGACTGGAAACCGTAGAAGCTCAGGATCGCCCCCATCGAAAACACCACAATCGAGCGCAGAATTTTTCCTGAGAAGGTCATCGCGCCGGCATAGATCCCTTCCCGGCGGCGTCCGGTGTAGATTTCATCGACATCGGCCAGGAAGGTATAAACGGTCCACGGTATATAGTAAACCCCGCCTGTACCCAGGCCGAACAGTACGGTGATACCGAACATCAGCACCGTTGCCAGACCTGACGGCAGATGGAAAAACCACAACGAGGTGTACAGCAGAACCGCGAAAATCACGATCCCCAGCGCCAGAATATAGGGTTTACTGAAGCCCTTTTTTACGCACAGGCCGATAAACAGCGCCGTAGAGATTAGTTGCAGAATCGAGTTCAGGCTGTTCAACCCAGCGACCATCGCCGGATCGTGCTGCAGAACGAAGATCACGAAATAGGTAAAAATGGAGGCAAACAGCCATTCCGCGCCAAACCCGCACAGGTACATACCAAGATGTTTGCGGAATACGCGCAGATAAAATGTGGAACGCATATCTTTGGCCAGCGACAGCAGGGTGCTGAGCAGTCCTTTCTTCGCGCTGGTATCCACTTCTTCCTCGCGCTCCCGCTCCCAACTGCACAGCCACAGACAGGAAATGGCGATGATCAGAATGGCGCCGTAGGTTAGCCCGGTGAGGAAGAAGGGGGTCGCAGAATCTTTGCCATACAGCAGAATGAACTGGCCGGGAATAAACGCTGCGAGGAAGTTGGCCAGCTTGCCAAAGATAGCTTTATAGCCGGTAAGCTTTGAGCGCAGCGAGAAATCATCGGTCATCTCTGTCGCCAGCGTTTCATAGGGCACCATGATAGAGGTGTAGATGATCTCAAACACCACATAGGTACACAGGTAATACCAGAAACTCAGGCCCTCGACCCACAGCAGTGGGTAGAACATCATCAGTGGAATACCGATCAGCAGAAAGAAACGCCGGCGGCCAAAGCGCTTGCCTAAGCGCGTTTTGCCAAAATTATCCGTCAGGTAGCCCATCAGCGGGTTGCTGATAGCGTCAATGATGCTGGCGACGGAGAAGATAAATGAGGCCTCGATCAGCGTCAGGCCGCAGAAGGTTGTATAAAAATAGAGTAACCACGCGCCGCTAATCGCCAGTGCGCCGCTTCCCAATAGGTTACCGCCGCCGTAGGCTAACTGATGGCGTAACAAAATCGGTCTTCCCTGCAGCCGTTCAGAGGCTGAAGCCGTGTATCGAGCCATAAAATAAACCTCGTGTTTTAAATTTTTGAAACGCTGTTTTTATATTTCTTTATGGTTCGTGAAAAAGTGACCCGGCTCACTAATCCCCCCTATGGGGTCACGGTGATGAGGGAATGGGATCGAGTTAAAACTTTTTTATTCTTGAAAGGAATAATCGGCTAGGAAAAATAGACTTAATGGATTAATAAACAGGGCGGGGCAGCGCGGACACGCTTCCCCTGACAGAACGATAAATGCTTGACTAATGCGGCTTCTGCACTTCTCCGACGAATGCCATCAGACGACGGTCGGTCTGCTCCATCCCGAGCCCGGCTTTATCGGCATTACGAATTTCCTCAAGCACGCTTTGCAACAGCAGGCCATCCTGCTGTTGCTCTTCCGCCAGCAGCGTGAGAAACCGCCAGGTGCTATCGTCGCTTTGCGCTTTGGCTTCCTGAGCGAGACCGCTCAGCATACTGCTGCGCTGCCGGTAATCGCTTAGGGTCTGGGTAAAGAGATCTTCAAGCGAGCTACATTCGGGGCGACAGGATTGGTCGGGATTGACGATCGGCCAGCTGCCAGCTTTTTTCAGATAGTCAAAGACGCGCATGGTGAGGGTGATGCTGCTTTGCGCGCGGGTGCGCAGAAACGTCGCGGCGCCGTCGAAATGATGTCGGGCGCACCACTCGCTTAAGTTCAGATAAACGTTAGAGGCGTGGAACTCAAGATTCATTTGGGTGTTTAGCTTTTGTGCCATTCCTGGAACTGCCATAAAAATATCCTTATTAACCGGGAAGGGGTTACTGGTGCGCGTCAGCGGATCCTGCGGATAACCACAAGATAAAATAGTGACACGCTGCACTGTTGCAGAATAATAAAACTCTACACATTCCGTATGAGTCGGGTATTTTTTTCCATTTACCGACAATTTAAGAATACTCGCTCAACTGGATTAAGAAAACTCTCAATCGCGGCAATTTACGTTTTGTTACACCATTATTTGTGGAAACTGTCCAGGCTGAGATTGTGCGCCGTTGGCAGGGGCGAGCTGGTTTCAGATTGGTTATAAGATATAAGTATTTGACTACGAGATTCGTCGTAGAAGAGAACGGAATACGTTATTTAATTAGTAATGTTTCAGGCTGATGATCATTATTTTTATTTTTTGTTGCAGGTATTTTTATGAAGAGGAATATATTTTTTCAATTCGGAATAAATTACGTCAAAGATCCGTTTTTTCGCGATATTAAGCGGCCTTTGCCGCTCAGCGGTGCGAGGTGGTTTTTCACTTAAGAGGCGCATAGTCGATCGCACTTCACAATGCCGTCTACCGGCGTTAATAACAGCGATTTAACCCTTTGTTAAACACCTTCTGACATCGCAAGGATAAGTCTGCTGATGGTATAGATAATCCTGCTATTTCCAGGTTAAATTGTATGACAATTATGTCTTTTTTTATGTCATTTTTTGCTAAATCTATGTACGCAATTACTGTAATTCCGCGATGTGATGATGCTCTCGTATGGAGAATTAATTTCCGGGTATTACTACTCTAACAACGGTAGTAGGGTATGCGATTTTTCTAATACCTTGTTTTGATGTCGATAAAATTGTTAATTCCGATTTTTCCCTACATGAAAGCGAAATAAAGCTGGAGTTTACCATGCACAAATTTACTAAAGCGCTGGCGGCGATTGGTCTCGCTGCGGTTATGTCACAATCAGCTATGGCGGAAAATCTTAAACTGGGTTTTCTGGTGAAACAGCCGGAAGAGCCATGGTTTCAGACTGAGTGGAAATTTGCTGATAAAGCAGGAAAAGATTTAGGCTTTGACGTTATTAAAATTGCGGTCCCGGATGGGGAGAAAACCCTCAACGCGATTGACAGCCTGGCGGCCAGCGGCGCGAAGGGCTTTGTCATCTGTACTCCCGACCCTAAGCTCGGCTCGGCGATTGTCGCCAAAGCGCGTGGCTATGATATGAAGGTGATTACCGTCGATGACCAGTTCGTCAATGCGAAAGGCAAACCGATGGAGAGCGTACCGCTGGTGATGATGGCGGCCAGCGAAATCGGCGCCCGTCAGGGTCAAGAACTCTATAAAGAGATGCAAAAACGCGGCTGGGATGTCAAGGATACCGCCGTGATGGCCATCACCGCTGATGAACTGGACACCGCTCGCCGTCGCACCACCGGTTCTATTGATGCCCTCAAGGCGGCAGGCTTCCCGGACGCGCAAATCTACCGCGTGCCGACTAAATCTAACGATATCCCCGGGGCGTTCGACGCCGGTAACTCCATGCTGGTCCAGCACCCGCAGGTTAAACACTGGCTGATCGTTGGGATGAACGACAACACCGTACTCGGCGGCGTGCGAGCCACCGAAGGCCAGGGCTTTAAAGCGCCGGATGTGATTGGCATCGGCATCAACGGCGTGGATGCCGTCAACGAACTGTCGAAAGCGCAGCCGACCGGATTCTATGGCTCCCTGCTGCCAAGCCCGGATATTCATGGCTATAAAACCAGTGAAATGCTTTACAACTGGGTCACCAAGGGCGTTGAACCGCCGAAGTTCACGGCGGTGACCGATGTGGTGCTGATTACCCGCGATAACTTCAAAGAAGAGCTGGCGAAAAAAGGGTTGTAACAGCCTTGTTGAACTGGCCCCCGCCGTCGCGGTGGGGGCTGAGTGCAGAAGAGTGGAGTCGTTATGCAACAGTCTACCCCTTATCTCTCGTTTCGCGGCATCACCATGACGTTCCCTGGCGTAAAGGCCTTGTCCGATATCAGTTTTAACTGCTACCCAGGACAGATCCACGCGCTGATGGGCGAAAATGGCGCAGGTAAATCGACGCTGTTGAAAATTCTCAGCGGCAACTATATCCCGACCGCGGGCCATCTGCAGATCGGCGGTCAGCAGATGGCATTCTCCAATACCATGGAGGCGCTGAACGCCGGCGTGGCGATTATCTATCAGGAGCTGCATCTGATCCCGGAGATGACCGTCGCCGAAAATATCTATCTTGGCCAACTGCCGCACAGAGGCGGCATCGTCAATCGCTCGCTGCTCAACTATGAGGCTCGTCTGCAGCTGGAGCATCTGGGACTGGATATCGACCCTGAGACGCCGCTGAAGTATCTCTCTATTGGCCAGTGGCAGATGGTAGAGATTGCCAAAGCGCTGGCGCGTAACGCCAAGATCATCGCGTTCGATGAGCCGACCAGTTCGCTCTCCGCCCGGGAGATCGACAACCTGTTTCGCGTTATCCGCGAACTGCGGGAAGAGGGACGGGTCATCATCTATGTTTCACACCGGATGGAAGAAATTTTTGCGCTCAGCGATGCCATCACCGTCTTTAAGGATGGCCGCTATGTCTGCACCTTTGACGATATGGCGAGCGTCAGCCACGACGCGCTGGTCCAGGCGATGGTGGGACGCAACCTGGGCGATATATATGGCTGGAAGTCACGGCAGTACGGCGAAGAGCGGCTGCGTCTGGAGGAGGTCAAAGCCCCGGGCGTGCGCACGCCGATCAGCCTCTCGGTACGCAGTGGCGAAATCGTCGGCCTGTTCGGGCTGGTGGGCGCCGGGCGTAGCGAACTGATGAAAGGCTTATTTGGCGGCACCCGGATCACCGGCGGTCAGGTGTATATCGATGGCCAGCCTGTCGACATCCGCAAACCGGCCCAGGCCATCCAGGCTGGCATGATGCTGTGCCCGGAAGATCGTAAAGCCGACGGGATTATTCCGGTTCACTCGGTGCGCGACAACATCAACATCAGCGCCCGGCGCAAACATATCCATGCTGGCTGCCTGATCAACAACGCCTGGGAGGCGGGCAATGCCGCTCAGCATATCCAGTCGCTGAACATAAAAACGCCCGGCCCGGAACAGCTGATCATGAATCTCTCCGGTGGCAATCAGCAGAAAGCGATCCTTGGCCGCTGGCTATCGGAAGAGATGAAAGTGATCCTGCTCGATGAACCCACCCGCGGCATCGACGTTGGCGCCAAACATGAAATTTACAATGTGATATATGGCCTCGCTGCCTCCGGTGTCGCCGTAGTGTTTGCCTCCAGCGATCTTCCGGAAGTGCTGGGCGTTGCCGACCGCATCGTGGTGATGCGCGAAGGGCAAGTCGCCGGCGAACTGCTGCATGAAGAAGCCAATGAACAGCAGGCGTTAAGCCTTGCGATGCCAAAAGTGAGTCAGGCTGTCGCCTGAGTAAGGAGTAAATGATGTCATCAGTGACTACGTCCGGCGCTACTCGTTCTGCCTTTAGCTTTGCCCGCATTTGGGATCAGTTTGGCATGCTGGTAGTGTTTGCGGTGCTGTTTATCGGCTGCGTAATTTTTGTGCCTAACTTTGCCTCGTTCGTCAATATGAAGGGACTGGGGCTGGCAATCTCGATGTCCGGGATGGTGGCCTGCGGCATGCTCTTCTGCCTGGCCTCCGGGGATTTTGACCTGTCAGTAGCGTCGGTTATCGCCTGTGCCGGGGTGACCACCGCGGTGGTGATTAATCTCAGCGAAAGCCTGTGGCTGGGGATTGCTGCCGGCCTGTTGCTGGGGGCGGTTAGTGGCCTGGTTAACGGTTTTGTGATTGCGCGCCTGAAGATTAACGCGCTGATCACCACGCTGGCCACCATGCAGATTGTCCGCGGCCTGGCCTACATTATTTCCGACGGTAAAGCGGTAGGAATCGAAGATGAGCGTTTCTTTACCCTCGGCTATGCCAATTGGTTTGGTCTACCGGCGCCAATTTGGCTGACGGTCGCCTGCCTGGTAGTTTTCGGATTATTACTAAACAAAACCACCTTTGGCCGTAATACGCTGGCTATTGGCGGCAATGAAGAGGCGGCGCGTCTGGCCGGGGTCCCGGTGGTACGTACCAAGATTATAATCTTTGTGCTCTCTGGTCTGGTATCGGCGGCGGCGGGGATCATTCTGGCGTCGCGCATGACCAGCGGCCAGCCGATGACTTCGATTGGCTATGAGCTGATTGTCATATCGGCCTGCGTGCTGGGCGGGGTGTCGCTGAAAGGCGGGATCGGCAAAATCTCTTATGTGGTCGCTGGGATCCTGATCCTCGGGACGGTGGAGAATGCGATGAACCTGCTGAACATCTCGCCTTTCTCACAATACGTCGTGCGCGGGGTGATCCTGCTGGCGGCGGTAATCTTCGACCGCTACAAACAAAAAGCCAAACGTGCGGCCTGAAATTAAGCCGAACTTTTAAGTTTACAGAGTAATTGCCGCCAGCGCCCGTTTCGCTGGCGGTAACTATCAAAAATGGCGAGGTTGGTCACACTGTCTATACTTACATGGCTAACATATAATTAACAACCAGCTTCGGCTGGCCATGATAAGGAGGAAACAGGGTGGATAACCAGATATCTGTACCGCCTGCGCTAACCGGAAATTACGCCTTTTTCTTTGACCTTGACGGTACTCTTGCCGATATCCAACCGCATCCCGATCAGGTGGTGATACCCGACAACACGCTGCAGGCGCTTAACGTGCTGGCTCAGCAGCAGGGGGGCGCGGTGGCACTAATTTCAGGGCGCTCAATGGCTGAACTTGACGCGCTAACCCATCCCTGGCGGCTACCGCTGGCCGGTGTTCACGGGGCCGAGCGCCGTGATATCAATGGTAAAACCTATATCGTCTCTCTGCCGACGGCGCTGCGCGATGAGATCGCGGCTGAGCTGACCTCGGCGCTGGAAGCGCTTCCGGGATGTGAGCTGGAGTGTAAAGAGATGGCTTTCGCGCTGCACTATCGCCAGGCCCCGCAGCAGCAGAGCGCTGTGCTGGAGCTGGCGCAGCGGATTGTTCAGCGCTATCCGCTGTTGGCGCTCCAGCTTGGCAAGTGCGTGGTGGAGATTAAGCCCCGGGGAGTGAATAAAGGAGAGGCGATTACCGCGTTCATGCAGGAGGCGCCGTTCGCTGGCCGCGAACCGGTTTTTGTCGGCGATGATTTGACCGACGAGGCGGGATTCAGCGTCGTTAATCAACTGCAGGGAATGTCGGTAAAAGTTGGCGCCGGGGAAACTCAGGCGCACTGGCGGTTGGCGGATGCCGCCGCTGTAAGGACGTGGTTGCAACATCTGGCGTATGACGCGCAAACCGAAAGGAGGGATGACCATGAGTCGTTTAGTCGTAGTCTCTAACCGTATCGCCTTACCGGACGATAAAAAATCGAGCGCTGGCGGTCTGGCCGTCGGCATCCTGGGGGCACTGAAAGCGGCGGGGGGTCTGTGGTTCGGCTGGAGCGGCGAGATTGGCGATGACCAGCAGCCGCTGCAGCAGGTCTCCCGGGGGAATATTTCATGGGCGTCGTTCAACTTGAATGAACGGGACCATGATGAATACTACAACCAGTTCTCTAACGCCGTGCTGTGGCCGGCCTTCCACTATCGTCTTGATCTGGTCAGTTTTCAGCGCGAAGCCTGGGAGGGATACTTGCGGGTTAACGCCATGCTGGCGGATAAGCTTGTACCGTTGATTGAGCCAGAAGATACGCTGTGGATCCATGATTACCATCTGCTGCCCTTCGCCAGCGAATTGCGCAAGCGCGGGGTGAATAATCGCATCGGCTTTTTCTTGCATATTCCGTTCCCGACGCCGGAGATCTTTAACGCGCTACCGCCGCACGCTGAGCTGCTCGAGCAACTGTGCGATTACGATCTGCTGGGCTTTCAGACCGAAAGCGACAGAACCGCTTTTCTTGACAGCATTGCTATGCAGACCCGGCTCTCCGACCTCGGCGATAAACGCTATCAGGCGTGGGGTAAAGCGTTCAGCACCGAAGTTTATCCGATTGGCATTGATCCAGACGAGATTACGCGCAACGCCAAAGGTCCACTGCCGCCGAAGCTGGCCCAGCTCAAAAATGAGCTGAAAAATGTGAAGAATATCTTCTCCGTGGAGCGCCTTGACTACTCGAAAGGGTTGCCGGAGCGATTCCTCGCCTACGAGACGCTGCTCGAGAAGTACCCTCAGCACCACGGCAAAATCCGTTATACCCAGATCGCGCCGACGTCCCGCGGCGATGTGCAGGCCTATCAGGATATCCGCCACCAGCTGGAAACCGCAGCCGGACGCATCAACGGACAGTTTGGTCAGCTTGGCTGGACACCGCTCTACTATCTGAACCAGCATTTTGATCGTAAGCTGCTGATGAAGGTCTTCCGCTACTCTGACGTCGGGCTGGTGACGCCGCTACGCGATGGTATGAACCTGGTGGCGAAGGAGTACGTTGCGGCGCAGGATCCGGATAACCCCGGCGTACTGGTCCTGTCGCAATTTGCCGGGGCGGCGCAGGAGCTGACCAGCGCCCTGATCGTCAACCCTTACGATCGCGACGAGGTTGCTGCCGCGCTGGACCGCGCGCTCAGCATGCCGCTGGCGGAACGTATCGCCCGTCATTCAGCGATGCTGGACGTGATCAGAGAAAATGATATTCATAACTGGCAGGCGCGCTTTGTCGACGATCTGCAGCATATTGCACCGCGCAGCGAGGAGAGCCGTCTGCGGGGGAAGATAGCCACTTTCCCTAAACTGGCCTAGGTCAGGATAAGGGCTAACCGGCGTTAGCCCTTTTCAAGGGAAACCAGCAGGACATCGACGCCGCAGCTACCGACGATATTTTTCGCTGAGCAGGTGGCGCGCGAGAATAGGGAATGGTTGTGATTGCCGCAGATCACCAGATCGACCTGGTTTGACTGGCAGAAGTCCTTAATATGATGGCCAAGTTCGCCACAGGCGATGGTCATTTTTTCTATTGGGTAGTCCGCGTGGCGAGCCAGGTCGTTGAGAAACTCCCGCGTCTCTTCCTGCATCAGTTCGCGCAGATTTTCCATCATCGGCGCCGCAAACTGGTTATACATCTCCGGATCCGTAGCGAGGGTGATAAAGCTCACCTTCGCATTAACGGGGCGGGCGATCGACACCGCTTTTTTAATTAATATCTGACTCTCCGGCGTTGGTGCGACGGCAACCAGCAGATGTGAATAAGGCATCTGGCCTCCTTGAGATACGCGGAATAACCCTTTCTTTCCTTCTTTACTCCTGTTTCCCCGGCTGCGCAAGCACCAGGCCTGGGATTTGCGAGCCTCTTCGCCTGTGCGTGATTTCACTGCGATATCATTAAAATGGACTGATCTTTTGAATAAAAAGAAATGCTGTTTTATAAATGAGTGAAGTGAAGAGGGCTCCTCTTTGTCTCTTTGCCACCGGCGGCTTTTTGGTGGCAAAAGCGCAAAGGTAACGTCGTTTCACTGCTTTTAGTGTAGCCAGGTACCCACTCCCTTCCGGTAGAAAATCCGGAAAGATTGTCGGCGTTCTTTTAAAAAAAGACACAGGATCACGACGATGAAAACACGAAAAATTGGACTGGCTAACTACCTGGCCTACGGCGCGGGTGATTTTCTCGGCGCTGGTACGACGGCGCTAACCGCCGCATGGCTGCTCTACTTTTACACCACCTTCTGCGGACTCACCCCAATAGAGGCCACGCTTATTTTCGCTACTGCCCGTGTGCTGGATGCGGTGGTGAGCCCGCTAATGGGCTTTCTCACCGATAACTTCGGCACCACCTGGCTTGGTAAGCGCTTCGGCCGCAGAAAGTTCTTTATTCTGCTCGGCATCCCGTGCGTATTCAGCTATTCAGCGATGTGGGTCGGCGAGATGGGCTTTTGGTACTACCTGGTCACCTATCTGCTGTTTGATATGGTTTACACCATGATTCTGGTGCCCTACGAAACGCTGGTGCCGGAGATGACCGATGACTTTAAACAGAAAACCAAATTCTCTGGCGCGCGTATTTCGATGGCGCAGATGTCGGCGATTTTAGCCTCCTTTCTGCCCGGGATCCTGCTTACCTGGCTTGGGAAAGACAACGCCAGCTCGTTCTTTTATGCCAGTCTGGTGTTCTCGGTCCTGTGCGCGGTGATGCTGACCTTCGTCTGGTGTTTTACCTGGGAGCGGCCGCGGGAGGCGTGGTCAGAGGCGGCCCTGCGGGCGGAAGCTGAAAAACAGAATCTAACCCTCGCTCAAAGCCTCAATCGCCTGGTGATTGAGCTGAGTTCCACGCTACGGATCAAAATTTTCCGCCAGCACCTCGGCATGTATCTGGGGGGCTATATCGCCCAGGACGTCTTCAATGCCGTGTTTACCTATTACGTAGTCTTTGTCCTGATGCAGGAAGCGGCCGTCGCCTCGAACCTGCTGGGGACGATGGCCATCTTCCAGTTTATCGCGGTGATCGCCATGATCCCGCTATGTAGATCGGAA
>ERZ506250.60-NODE-60-length-28948-cov-6.37092_pt1 | contig 28948 bp, 25 predicted proteins | sample MGYA00512367_ERZ506250 | MGnify/ENA metagenome assembly ERZ506250 | reverse complement strand
GCTGATCCTCTTTCGGATAACCAAATGTGTGGGTGGAAAGTAATAAATCAAGGTGCGCATCCAGGCCGGTGTGTTTGAGCTTCACCGCCAGATTATGGGGATGGGCATTAGTTAATAAAATGCGTCGCTTACCGCTAGCCTTGAGCGCATCAAGGAACGGCACTGTATCCTCGCGCAGCGTGGCGCGCGGACCTTGTTCGCTGGTCATCGCACAAATATCCAAACCCAGGCGCTCGCTCCAGTAATCCAGACAGTACCAGTTTAGCGTATGCTGCACGGCGTGATACTCCTGGCGCATGGCGTCTTTCGCCTGCTGCAAATTGAGGCCGCGGGCGGCCCCCCAGGTTTCAGGCACCAGCGTTTGCCAGAAGTAGTTGTCAAAGGCGAGGTCCAGGAGCGTGCCGTCCATATCCAGCAGAACGGTATCGACCTCCTGCCAGGCGATATCAAAGTGCATGATGACTCTCCAGCGAGCGGAAAATGGGCGACAGGGTATCATACCCCGTCGCCGGGAAAATTAATCTTGCGGGTCAGACGAGGGGAGCAGTATCGGATTCAGGCAGCTTTCGTAATATTTCTGAATCTCTTCCATCCGCTGACGATGGCGTTGATAACGACGCAGGGCCTGCACGCCGTGGTAAGCCATGCATCCCAGCATCGACAGCAGCAGCAAGGTGATGCCGAGATAGCGCCACAGGCCGCTGCGGTCAGGGATACGATGCAGGTTGATATGCTGCGTGCCATTGGCGTCAGTAAACAGGTTGGTGACGATCCCTTCAGCCTGGAAGGGGGTATGCATGAGCATACCGGCCAGCCGCCGCAGTTCGCCCCACTGCTCATGTGCCGGATAATCATACAGACTCACCGCCGGCCACGGCTGATTGACCAGCACGCTGCCCTCATCGCTGGCGATGAGGAAACCGCCGGGCGCTGGGCTGTTCAGCGCCTGCGCGGCCCGCGAGGTTTCGCGTATCACAAAGGGCGCAGTTGAGGTGGTCACCAGATTCTCCAGCGACTCGGCGCTGACCGGCCGCAGCAGCACGTTCACGCCATCCAGCTTTCCGGCGGTGGCGCGCTTGGTTAACGCCTCCCAGTTACGGGTATTACCAAGGTTGACCAGCGCGTTCTTCAACCGCAGGCAGTCATCCTTCGCCGAGCAAAGATCGTTGGTTTTCTGCACGATGTCGCCAAAATCATCCAGCAACACCATGCCCGATTTCTGGATGGCAGAGCGCAGCGCCGGGCTGACGCGGGAATCGTCGTCGGTTTCCGGGTGTAGCTGGCGCTGAACGGACTGGATCAGGGCGGTCGCTTTGCCGACAATATCAGACTCCGGCAGTGGCAGCGGCGGGGCATCGTTCCACACAATCTGCGAGCAATCGAAAGGCAGGAACGGTGAATCCTCTTTGGCCGACCAACTGCCCGGCGTGCGGATGTTACACATTCCGGTACCGCTCAGGCGCAGCGTATCGCCGATGCGCACATGGGCCTTTTCCAGCTGGTTGACGGTGGTCGCTTCAATTGTCTGCGCGCCCTTCAGCCACGACAGAGTGAACTTAAACGGCATATTCAACGGTACGCTGGCCCACAGCATAATCACCACCACCAGGGCGCCGGCGGCGATAATCGCGCTGCGCAGCCAGTACTGCAGCGGGAAGTTTTTCACTTCATCATGCAGCGAAAGATAGCGTCCCTGACGAGCCACGTGGCGGTTGAGATAGATATCAATATCGGTCTGCTGCCCGAGGTCCTGGGCAATCCAGGGCTGCCAGTGGCGCGGATAGATGAGATCGATAATGCCCAGCGAGATGTTATTGATTTGCTCCTGATCGTTTTCGCCAAACAGTCCCCAGCGCTTGGGAACGCCCCGCAGGCAGTGGATTTCGCGCAGCGCGGCGCGGCGCGGTGGGGCATAGATCCCCCACAAGCCGGCGGCGAGCAGCAGTAAACCAGCGGCGACCAGCCAGGGGGTAAAGACAGCAGGCCCAATCAGGCTGAAATAAAAGAACAGGAAAGAGGCGACGATCAGGATAGCTTCACGCAGACCGTCCGGGCGGTTGAGAGCATGTTCTTCCGGGCTTTCCCGACGGATCTGCCGCAGCTCTACCTGCTCGCTCTCTTCGCCGCGAATGGATGCCTGGGTGGCCGATGCGCGTTCCAGGGCGTAGCTTTGCGCCTCCTGGCGATAGTCGCTCAGGCTATGACCGTTAAGGGTGATGACCAGCGGCAGGCTATCGGTGGGGATCAGCTCAACGCTGTTTTCGTCATTAATATGCTGTTCCCAGAACGGCGGCAGGTGGACCTCCACCGAATCGAGAAAATAGCGCCATTTATTCGGCGCGTCGGTGGTGATCCCGTAGCGGGTAATGGCCCGCGTCACCGCGTAGACGGTGTCGCTTTGTTGATTCAGCGCCAGCGCGACGGGCGCGCTGGTTGCGCCTGACGCCGGGACCTGCTGGGCGTGGCTTAATTCCGCCAGATACTTTTCGATAGCCTGCCGCTCGTCTGCAGGCAGCGGCCGCGTGGTGGCGTCGCTAAAAGCGTGCAGTAGGGGGAGGCGGCGACGTCTGGCGTGCGAGCGATACCACCATCCGATGAGCAATACGCAGATTAGCAGAGCTGTAAGGAAAATCAGAAAGGTGCCCATGCCCATCCCATCATAGTTATTTTTATCTTACGAAAACGTTGGCGAACGTGAAGACTAACATCAAGCTGCAGTATTAGTGGCGCAACTGCTTACAGGGTAGTGAATATGTCATGCAGCAGCGCATAAGCTTACCAAAAACGTTAAAGCGCAGAAATCGGTAAATTCCCAAACAGAATTCAAGCTATTGACTTTTTTATCTTTATTGCTTTTCTCTTTGCTGGGGAAAGGTTACAAGCCTGTAAATAAGTAGCGATTTGGATTGCCGAAAGCGTGTTGCGTATCGCACAATGACTGCTTAATCACAGCATAGACCGATGACAATGAGCAAATCATTACAAAAACCCACCATTCTCAATGTTGAAACTGTCGCCCGTTCGCGCCTCTTTAATGTCGAAAGCGTCGATCTGGAATTCAGCAACGGTGTGCGTCGCGTTTATGAACGTATGCGGCCTTCCACCCGCGAAGCGGTGATGATTGTGCCGATTGTTGATGATCACATTATTTTGATTCGCGAGTATGCGGTCGGTACGGAATCCTACGAGCTGGGCTTCTCTAAAGGGCTGATTGATCCGGGTGAAACGGTAGAGGAAGCGGCCAATCGCGAGCTAAAAGAAGAGGTTGGCTTTGGCGCCAATAAGCTGACGTTTCTGAAGAAGCTCAGTATGGCCCCTTCCTATTTTTCCAGCAAAATGAATATCCTGGTGGCGGAAGATCTCTATCCGGAATCGCTGCCGGGCGATGAGCCTGAACCGCTGCCGCAGGTGCGCTGGCCGCTGGCGCAGCTGATGTCGCTGCTGGATGAAGAAGATTTTAACGAGGCCCGTAACGTCAGCGCGTTGTTTTTAGTGCGCGAGTGGCTGCAGGCCCAGGGCCGACTCTGAGCGAAAGCGCGTCGTCACAACAATAAAAAAGCGCCCGCAGGCGCTTTTTTTGTCAGAACAGTTCGTGGGTTTCGCCACCGCCGTCAGTCAGGGTGGTACCCACCTCATGGACCGCCTGCTGCGTGGGTTGGGTGCCTTCAATGAAGTACTCCGCACGACTGTTGCCCCCGTTCGCCAGTTGACCGGTGCTGCGGTCAATATTCACCGTGACGATACCCGGCGGCGGCGTTAACGGTTCTTCCGGAACGCCTTCCAGCACGCTCTTCATAAAGCTGTCCCAGGCCGGCTGGGCGCTTTTGGCACCACCTTCATAGCCAGAGATCTGATCTTTAATCGCTCCGGAGGCGGTGGTCCGGCCAAGATCGCGACGATGATCGTCAAAGCCGATCCAAACCGACGTCACCACGCCCGGTCCGTAGCCTGAGAACCAGGCGTCCTTCGAGCTGTTGGTGGTCCCGGTTTTCCCGCCGATGTCATGCCGCTGCAGATCGCGTCCGGCGCGCCAGCCGGTGCCCATCCAGCCCGGTTCGCCAAAGATGTTACTGTTCAGCGCGCTCTTGATCAGGAAGGCCAGCGGCGTATTAATCACATGCGGCGCGTATTCCTGGGCGCCGCTCTGCGCGACCAGCGACTGGTTGGCTTGCTCCAGCTGCGGCTGCGGCGGCACGTTGCCATTTTGTGGTTCCGTCGAGGTGGCGACATCTTCCACATCTTTGTTCTCCAGCACGTTGGATTTTGGCGTATCGCCGTAAATCACCGGTAAGTCACACTGCGGGCAGGCTATCTTCGGACGTTCTTCGAAGAGAACGCCGCCCTGATCGTTCTCAATCTTACTGATAAAGAAGGGATTGACCAGGAAGCCGCCGTTGGCCATCACCGAATATCCGCGAGCGACCTGCAGGGGAGTAAAGGAGGCTGAGCCCAGCGCCAACGATTCAGTATGGACAATGTTTTGTGCCGGGAAGCCAAAGCGCTGCAGATACTCAGCGGCATAGTCAACGCCCATGGCGCGCATAGCGCGCACCATCACCACGTTTTTCGACTGCCCCAGGCCCTGACGTAAACGAATCGGACCGGCATACTGCGGCGGCGAGTTCTTCGGCCGCCAGTCGGAGCCTGCACCCGCATCCCAGCGTGAGATCGGCACATCGTTGAGCATACTTGCCAGGGTTAAGCCTTTATCCATCGCGGCGGTATAGAGGAACGGCTTAATGTTGGAGCCGACCTGACGCAGCGCCTGGGTGGCGCGGTTGAATTTACTCTGGTTAAAGTCAAACCCGCCGACAAGGGCAATAATCGCGCCGTTTTGCGGGTTAATGGAGACCAGCGCCGAGTTGACGTCCGGGACCTGCGACAACCACCAGCTGTCACCCACCTTGCGAACCCAGATCTGCTGCCCGGCCTGCACGACGTCGTTGACTTTACGTGGGGTGGCCCCTTGCTGCGTATCAGAGATAAAGCGACGGGCCCAGCGCACGCCGTCCATCGTCAGCGAAACGGAGTCGCCGTTAGCCAACAGCGCGACAGCCTCCTGGGCATTCGCCGAGGTGACCACCGCCGGGAAAAGCGGGCCGTAGCCAGACTGACGCTTCAGTGAAGCGACGATCTTCTTCGTCTCCCACGGCGTTTCGCCGACTTTCCATAGCACGCTGGCCGGACCGCGGTAGCCATGACGCATATCGTAATCCAGCACGTTATTGCGTACCGCCTGCTGGGCCGCCTGCTGGTTTTTGCGGGTAATGGTGGTGTAGACCCGGTAACCATCTTCGTAGGCCTGCTCGCCGTAGCGATTCACCATCTCCTGACGCACCATTTCACTCAGGTAAGGCGCAGAGAAGGCGATTTTCGGCGCGTGATAGCTGGCGTCGATCGCTTCGCTGCGCGCCTCATCGTATTGCGCCTGGGTGATGTACCCTTCACTCAGCATACGCGACAGCACCACGTTGCGACGGGCGGTGGCGCGATCCAGGGAATAGAGCGGGTTGAAGGTAGAAGGCGCTTTCGGCAGACCGGCAATCACCGCCATCTCACTCAGGGTCAACTGGTCGATAGGTTTGCCAAAATAGACCTGCGCTGCGGCACCAACGCCATAGGCGCGGTAGCCGAGGTAGATCTTGTTCAGATACAGCTCAAGGATTTCATCTTTGTTCAGCAACTGCTCGATGCGGATAGCCAGAAAGGCCTCTTTAATCTTACGCATCAACGTCTTCTCGGGACTGAGGAAGAAGTTACGTGCTAACTGCTGGGTGATGGTGCTGGCGCCCTGGGAGGCGTGGCCTGAAAACATCGCTACGCTGGCGGCGCGGAAAATACCTACCGGATCGACGCCGTGGTGTTCATAGAAGCGGCTGTCTTCGGTGGCGATAAACGCTTTCACCAGCTCGGGGGGAATTTGCTGCAACGTCACAGGGATACGGCGCTTTTCACCGTACTGCGCAATAAGCTCACCGTCGGCGCTATAGACCTGCATCGGGATCTGCAAACGCACATCCTTCAGGGTTGCGACGTCGGGGAGTTGCGGCTCTATATATTTGTAGAGGCCAAAAATCGAGCCTGCTCCCAGCAGTACGCAACAGACTGCAAGGATCAATAGATACTTTACGAACTTCACCGGTGTTTTCCCATTTAGTTTTATTTGGGCAGTTTATAAACAAACGCGCGGTAGTATAAAGGCAAGCCAGGTGCATTGATATAGCCGGACAGTTTTGCCGGATAAGGAGATCGTAAGCATGGCTTTCAGAAACTGGCGGATCGGAATGCATATCCAACAGGATAGCATTGCCATTGTCGCGCTACTGCATGAGCGCTCACGTTGGGCGCTGCGCCGCTGGTGGCGTATTCCTCTGCCGCCAGGCCTGGTACGCCAGGGAATGGTGGCGGACGTCAGCGCTCTCGGTACACGATTGGCCGCCTGGCGCCGGGAACTACCGGCGCAGCATCAGGTCAGTATCGCTTTTCCCGCGGTGCGCACATTGCAAAAGCGCCTGCCGTATCCCCAGTTCGCCCTGCGGGATCGAGAACAGGCGACGTGGATAGCCAGCGCCATGACCCAGCAGCTGGCGATGCCCGCCGCCTCCTTATGTATTGATTATGCGCCCACCCCGCGGGATGACGGCTGGCAGGTCACAGCGGCGCAGCGGCTGGACATCAATGTCCTGCGGGAGCTGGCAGGGCGGCTGCGACTGCGGGTGGCGGCCATCGTGCCGGATGCCAGCGCGCTGGGCGCCTTTTTCCCGTGGATGACGGCGACAGAGCAGGCCCTTGCCTGGCGGGATGAAAAGCACTGGCTATGGGCGACCCAGGAGGCCTGGGGCTGTGAGGCCTGCGATGAAGTGGGCTCCTTAAGCCAGCTGGCGAAGCAGCTGCAAATGCCGTTGCGTTTGTGCACGGATGCTGGTGATGAGGCCAACAGTTTTGATGCCTGGCAGGTGATTCACCGCCGGCAGCCTCCGTTGCCGGCCGATGGCGATCGCTATGCTATTGCCCTTGGGCTGGCGCTGGGGGGCGGGCGCCATGACGCATGTCGTTAATCTTCTTCCCTGGCGTGACCTTCGCCGCCGCCAGCGCTTGCGCTACGCCCTGTTGTTTGCCATCGGCATTGTGCTGCTGGGCGGGGGGAGCCTGCTGGTGAACCGAACGGCGCGTATGCAGCACGACTTCCTGGCGACGCTTCACGCGACGGCAGATGCGCAGCTGCTCGCCTCGCTTAAGCAGCGCGAACAGGCGATGCGTGAGGCGTGGCAGCAGCATCAACGGCAGCGCCAGCAGTACCAGCGCAGATCGGCGATCGCCGCCTGGCAACCCAGGCTGCAGGCGCTCGCGGCAGATCTGCCCGCGCAGGCGTGGCTGACGCGACTGGATTATCAGGAGGCGTTCCTGACGCTCAACGGCCTCGCTTTGAACCTGCAGGCCCTGGCCAGCGTGGAGAACGTACTGGCGAGCGTCCCAGGATTCGCGCCGGCAAAAGCTGGCGGAACCCAGCGCGACGCCGAGGGACGCTGGCAGTTCAGCTTTACCCTGGCGGGAGAGCGTTCCAATGCAGATTAATATCCATCGCAGCCAGAAGCTGCTGCTGATCCTGTTTATGCTGGGGATGCTGGGAGGCGGTGCGGCACTCTGGCACGCTACCCGGCAGCCGCTGACCTCGACGTCTCGCGACGTGGCTGTGCAAACGCAGTGGCGCCGGGCGATGGCTTTGCGCATGCCTGCGGATGAAACACCTGGGGCAAGTATCGACAAGCAGCCGTTTTCGCCCATCGCCATTCCGCTTGCCGGCACCAGGCTTATCGCCTGGCGCCCACAGGGGAGCGGCGGTGAGATGGAATTGTCCCTGCCCTGGCAGACGGTACCCGCGTTTTTTGCCTGGCTGGCGCGCTGCGGGATGAGTCCGCGCTCGTTCTCGTTGTATCGCGAGGCGCCGGCGCTCCGTCTGCGTTTGCAACTGGAGGCGGAAGATGATCGGTAAATGCTGGGCTTTACTGTGGCTACCGCTGTCGCTGCTGGCCGCCGGGCGAGATCCTTTCCTGCCGGTTGAGGATCCCTGCCGTACGGCGCAGTTAGCGCAATGGCGTTATGGCGGGGCGACCGGCGATGACGCAGGCTGGAGGGGATTTCTGCAGGACGGGAGCGGCAAGTGGCAGCGGGTACAAATAAATGAGCAATTATCTACAGGATGGCGAGTGAACCGGATGACAGCCGGTGAGCTGGAGATCGCCACACCTGCGGGGTGTGAACCGCCAGCGTGGCGCTGGCAACGTGAAGGGAAACAACATAATGCGATGGATAAGCCTCCTGTTTCTGCTGCTGCCTCTGGCGGTGGTCGCCGCGCGAAATGACAAACTGGTTTCGCTGGTCGTTGACGACGCGCCGGTGGCCCAGGTGCTGCAAGCCCTGGCAGAAATGAACCATAAGAATCTGGTCGTGGCGCCGGATGTCAGCGGCACGCTCTCCCTGCACCTGCAGAAGGTCCCCTGGACTCAGGCGTTGCGGGCGGTGGCAGACAGCGCGGGCCTCTCTTTGCAACAGCAGGGGACGGTTATTTACGCGCACACTCAGGCCTGGCAAAAGGCACATCAGGCACAGCGTGAAGCCGAACAGGCGAAACGCCTGCAGAACCTGCCGCTGCAGGCGGAGAGCGTGACCCTGCACTTTGCCGATGCTGAGGAGCTGGCAAAAACGGGCGGCAAGTTGCTCAGCGCCCGGGGGAACTTAATGGCGGATAAGCGAACCAATCGCCTGCTGATCCGCGACGATGCCTTTCATCTTCCGGCGCTTAAAGCCTGGGCTCAGGAGATGGATCTACCGGTCGGTCAGGTAGAGCTGGCCGCCCATATCGTGTCGATGAGCGAAACCAGCCTTCGTGAGCTGGGGGTGAAGTGGCGGCTGGCGGAAGCCGGAAGCTCTCCTGGCTCCGGGCAAATCACCACCCTGAGCAGCGATGTGTCGGTAAACGATGCCAGCACCCGCGCAGGGTTTAATATCGGCAAAATTAACGGCCGTTTGCTTGAGCTGGAACTTTCCGCGCTGGAGCGCAAGCAGCAGGTCGAGATTATCGCCAGCCCGCGTTTACTGGCTTCCCATATGCAACCCGCCAGCATCAAACAGGGAAGTGAGATCCCCTATCAGGTCTCCAGCGGCGAAAGCGGCGCCACGTCGGTGGAGTTTAAAGAGGCGGTATTGGGGATGGAGGTGACGCCGACAGTGCTGCAGCAAGGGAGAGTGCGGCTGAAACTGCGGATCAGTGAAAATACGCCAGGTCAGGTATTAAAGCAGGAGAATGGCGAGACAATGGCCATCGATAAACAGGAGATAGAGACCCTGGTGGAAGTTCGCAGCGGCGAGACTTTAGCGTTGGGCGGCATCTTTTCGCAGAAAAACAAAACCGCCCGCGACAGCGTTCCGCTGCTTGGCGATATCCCGGTGCTGGGGCGTCTGTTTCGTCGTGACGGGAAGGATAATGAACGTCGTGAACTGGTTGTCTTTATTACGCCACGGATTCTGGCAGTACGTTAAGCAGGTTTTTCATGCTAAACACGTTTCAGGTGTTTGACGTGAGGACGGATTTAGCATACAAGGGGTACCGATTTGAGAGTCGGGTACGACATCAATCCTCCCTTTATTGTCCGGCGATTTTATTCAGTTGCCAAACCAGCCGGAGTATTGAGATAATTTTTAGTCTGACTCTCGCTCTATTGCATATGAGGTTTCAGTTCATGCCCTGCGGCGCTGGGTGTCTGCGAAGCGGGTTTATCATTAACGAATAGTCTTAGTAGTACCGAAAAAATGGCAGAGAAACGCAATATCTTTCTGGTTGGGCCTATGGGTGCCGGCAAAAGCACTATTGGGCGCCAGTTAGCCCAACAGCTCAACATGGAATTTTACGATTCTGATCAAGAGATTGAGAAACGCACTGGCGCTGATGTGGGCTGGGTCTTCGATGTTGAAGGCGAAGAAGGCTTCCGCGACCGTGAAGAAAAAATTATCAATGAGTTGACGGAAAAACAGGGGATTGTGCTGGCGACTGGCGGCGGCTCTGTAAAATCCCGTGAAACGCGTAACCGTCTCTCCGCCCGCGGCGTGGTGGTCTACCTGGAAACAACAATCGAGAAGCAGTTGGCCCGTACGCAGCGCGATAAAAAGCGTCCTTTGCTACAAGTCGATGCGCCGCCTCGTGAAGTGCTGGAAGCGCTGGCTGACGAGCGTAACCCACTATATGAAGAGATCGCCGATGTGACTATTCGCACAGACGATCAGAGTGCGAAAGTCGTCGCGAACCAGATTATTCATATGCTGGAAAGCAACTGATTCTGGCTTAATAAAGTGCGTCAGAGTAAAAGTTACTGAGGTGGATGTCGCGTTATGGAGAGGCTTACTGTTACCCTCGGGGAACGTAGTTACCCGATTACCATCGCGGCTGGTTTGTTTAACGATCCAGCTTCCTTCCTGCCACTCAAGTCGGGCGACCAGGCTATGCTGGTCACCAACGAAACGCTGGCGCCGCTTTATCTGGATACCGTCCGCTCCGCGCTGGAGCAGGCTGGGGTCAACGTTGACAGCGTCATTCTGCCAGACGGCGAGCAGTACAAAAGCCTGGCGGTAATGGATACCGTGTTTACCGCGCTGTTGCAGAAACCACATGGCCGCGATACTACACTGGTGGCGCTTGGCGGGGGGGTGATCGGTGATTTAACCGGTTTCGCCGCGGCAAGCTATCAGCGCGGCGTGCGTTTTATCCAGGTCCCTACCACCTTGCTGTCGCAGGTCGATTCGTCGGTCGGCGGCAAAACCGCAGTTAACCACCCTCTCGGCAAAAACATGATTGGTGCCTTCTGGCAGCCGGTTTCCGTGGTGGTTGACCTTAACTGCTTGAAAACACTCCCGAAGCGCGAGCTCGCTTCCGGGCTGGCTGAAGTCATCAAGTACGGCGTGATCCTCGACGGCGAATTCTTCTGCTGGCTGGAAAACAACATTGATGCGCTGCTGGCCCTGGATGAAAAAGCGATGGCGTACTGTATTCGCCGTTGCTGTGAGCTGAAAGCGGAAGTTGTGGCTGCCGACGAGCGTGAAACCGGGTTACGTGCTTTACTCAATCTTGGACATACCTTCGGCCATGCTATCGAGGCAGAAATGGGTTACGGTAACTGGCTGCACGGTGAAGCGGTGGCGGCAGGTATGGTCATGGCGGCGCATACCGCCCAACGGCTGGGGCAGTTCCGCGCGCAGGATACTCAGCGCATTATCGATCTGCTCAGGCGTGCAGGCTTGCCGGTACGCGGCCCGCAGGAAATGAGTGCGCAGGCGTATTTGCCCCATATGATGCGCGATAAAAAAGTTCTGGCTGGCGAAATGCGGCTAGTGCTCCCGCTGGCAATAGGAAGCAGCGAGTTACGCGGCGGAGTGCCGCACGATGTGGTTCTTGGCGCGATTGCTGATACTCAGCAGGCGCAACAATAAGAAGGTCTGGCCGCGTTCGCGCGGCGTTATCATTTCGGGTGATGTGCAATAATCGTAAGCATAAGCCTTTTAGTGGGGTGTTAAATGGATGATTTCAAACCAGAAGACGATATGAAAGCCGATCGCAACGATCGTCGTGCTGGTCGTTCCCGTCAGTCTTCCGAGCGTGATGCCGATCCGCAGATCAATTTCGACGATGTCGATCTTGATGCCGATGAAGATCGTCCGACGCGTGCCGGTAAGGCCCGCCGCGAGCGTGATGAGGAAGAATTCGAAGAAGAACTGGATGCGGAAGACGAAGAGATGCTCGAAGAGCAGCCTGTAGAGCGTCGTCCGCGCAAGCGTAAAAAAGCGCCGGCTAAACCTGCCTCCCGTCAGTACATCATGATGGGTGTGGGAATTCTGGTGCTGCTGTTGTTAATCGTGGGTATCGGTTCCGCGCTGAAATCGCCTTCATCGTCCAGCCAGCAGACCGCTTCCGGCGAGAAGAGCATTAATCTGTCTGACGATCAGTCCACCAGCACGCCTGCTGCCGGCCAGGATCAGACCGCCGCCAATACCACCTCACAGCAGGACGTCACGGTCCCGCCTATTGCCACAAATCCGACGCAGAGCCAGTCATCGGCAGAGCCGCAGGGCCAGCAGCGTGTTGAAGTTCAGGGCGATCTGAACAATGCGCTGACCCAGCAGCAGGGCCAGCTGGACGGCGCCGTAGCCAACTCGACGCTGCCCACTGAACCGGCAACCGTCGCGCCAATTCGTAATGGCGCTAATGGCACCGCGGCACCGCGCCAGGCGACCGAACGTCAGACGGCGGCAACGCCGCGTCCGGCTGAGCGTAAGCACACCGTTATCGAAGCAAAGCCGCAGCCGAAGCCTCAGGCCGTGGCGAAAGCGCCGGTAGAAACGAAGCCGGTTCAGCCGAAGCATGTTGAAAGCGCGGCGACCACCACCCCGGCGAAAACGACCGTCGCGGAAAGCAAACCGGTGGCAACAGCGCAGAATAAACCTGCAGCAACAGCGACCACCTCCACTGCTGCGCCAGCCGCAGCGGCAGCACCGGCCGCGAAGAGCGGTAAAACGGCAGGTGACGTCAGCTCAATGAAATCTGCGCCGTCGGGTAACTACACCCTGCAGCTCAGCAGCTCCTCTAACTACGACAACCTGAACAACTGGGCGAAGAAAGAGAAGCTGGAAAAATATGTTGTCTATGAAACATCGCGTAACGGCCAACCATGGTACGTGCTGGTGAGCGGGATTTATGCTTCAAAAGAAGAAGCGAAACGCGCTGTTACCTCGCTGCCGGCGGACGTGCAGGCGAAAAATCCATGGGCAAAACCGCTGCATCAGGTTCAGGCTGACCTGAAATAATGCCGTGGGGTAGTCTTAAGCGCAGGATGCTGTCGGAGCTTTCTCCACAGCCGGAGAACGTGTAATTAGTTAGGCAGCATGAAAAAGAATCGCGCTTTTCTAAAGTGGGCAGGGGGGAAGTACCCCCTGCTTGACGATATTAAAAAGCATTTGCCGGAAGGCGAGTGTTTAATCGAGCCCTTTGTGGGCGCCGGGTCGGTATTTCTCAATACCGACTTTTCTCGTTATATCCTCGCGGATATCAACAGTGACTTGATCGGTCTGTACAACATCGTCAAATTGCGCACCGACGAATATGTCGCTGCCGCCCGCGAGATGTTTATCCCGGAAAATAACGTCGCTGAGCGCTACTACCAGTATCGTGATGAATTTAATCAAAGCCAGGATCCGCTGCGTCGTGCGGTGCTGTTCCTGTATTTGAACCGTCACGGCTACAACGGCCTGTGCCGCTACAATCTGCGCGGCGAGTTCAATGTGCCATTTGGCCGTTATAAAAAGCCCTATTTCCCCGAAGCTGAGCTCTATCATTTCGCCGAGAAGGCGCAAAACGCCGAGTTTTACTGCGAATCTTACGAACAGTGCATGCAACGTGCCGATAGCCGCACAGTGGTGTATTGCGATCCGCCCTATGCGCCGCTAACGGCGACGGCGAACTTTACCGCCTACCACACCAACAGCTTCAATCTGGAACAACAGGTACTGCTGGCGCAAAAGGCGGAATCGCTGATGAAAAAGCGGATCCCGGTGCTGATTTCCAACCACCGTACACCGTTGACGCAGGAATGGTATAAAAACGCGGCAGAAACGCATATTGTGAAAGTTCGGCGCAGCATCAGCAGCAACGGTGGTACGCGTAAAAAGGTGGATGAGCTCTTAGCGCTCTACCGTCCGCCTAAGACCAAATAAATTTCAAGGAGATGCGGATGAAGCAGTATTTGATTGCCCCTTCGATTCTGTCAGCTGATTTTGCCCGTCTGGGTGAGGATACCGCGAAGGCGCTGGCGGCGGGTGCGGATGTCGTGCACTTCGACGTCATGGACAACCACTACGTGCCGAATCTGACGATTGGCCCGATGGTGCTGAAGTCGCTGCGTAACTACGGTATTACCGCGCCAATCGACGTCCACCTGATGGTGAAGCCGGTCGACCGCATCATTCCTGATTTTGCCGAAGCCGGCGCCAGCATTATCACCTTCCATCCGGAAGCCTCCGAACACGTCGATCGCAGCCTGCAGCTGATTAAAGAGCACGGCTGTAAAGCGGGTCTGGTGTTTAACCCGGCGACGCCGCTGAGCTATCTCGATTACGTGATGGATAAGCTGGACGTGATCCTGCTGATGTCGGTTAACCCGGGCTTTGGCGGCCAGTCCTTTATTCCCCAGACGCTGGATAAACTGCGTGAAGTGCGCCAGCGCATCGATGCTTCCGGCTACGACATCCGCCTGGAAGTGGATGGTGGGGTAAAAGCCAGCAATATCGGCGAAATCGCTGCGGCGGGCGCGGATATGTTTGTTGCCGGTTCGGCGATCTTCGGCCAACCGGACTACAAGAAAGTGATTGATCAAATGCGTAGTGAATTAGCGAAGGTGAGTCATGGATAAATTACAGGCGATCCGCGGCATCGCGTTTGATCTCGACGGCACGTTGGTGGACAGTGCGCCGGGTTTAACCTCGGCGGTTGATAACGCCCTTTACGCCCTGGAGCTGCCGGTGGCGGGAGAAGAGCGGGTCGTGACCTGGATCGGCAACGGCGCCGATGTCCTGATGGAGCGGGCGCTGACCTGGGCTCGTCAGGAGCGTGCCACGTTACGTGCGGCGATGGGCAAGCCTTCCGTCGACGATCATGATATTCCGCAAGACGAACAGCTACGCATTTTGCGTAAACTGTTTGACCGCTATTACGCCGAAGCGGCGGAAGAGGGCAGCTTCCTGTTTCCGGCGGTGGCCGATACGCTCGGCGCGCTGCATGCCAAAGACTTGCCGCTGGCGCTGGTCACCAATAAGCCAACACCGTTTGTCGCCCCGCTGCTTGAGGCGCTCGATATTGCAAAATATTTTAGCGTGGTGATTGGCGGTGATGACGTGCAGAATAAAAAGCCGCATCCGGAACCGCTACTGCTGGTGGCGGAAAAGCTCTCTCTGGCTCCAGCCGAGCTGCTGTTCGTCGGCGATTCGCGCAATGATATTCAGGCGGCCAAAGCGGCAGGTTGCTGCTCTGTTGGCCTGACCTACGGTTATAACTATGGCGAACCGCTTGCGCTGAGCGAGCCGGACTATCTCTTCGACCAGTTTAATGAACTCTTACCCGCTCTCGGGTTACCGCACAGTGAAACTCAGGAATTGAAACATGACTAAGCCCATCGTTTTTAGTGGCGCACAGCCCTCAGGTGAACTGACCATTGGCAACTACATGGGTGCGCTGCGTCAGTGGGTCAACATGCAGGACGAATACCACTGCATCTACTGCATCGTGGACCAGCACGCCATCACCGTGCGCCAGGATCCGCAGCAGCTGCGCAAGGCAACCCTGGATACCCTGGCACTGTATCTGGCCTGCGGCATCGACCCGCAAAAAAGCACCATCTTCGTTCAGTCGCACGTGCCGGAGCACGCCCAGTTAGGCTGGGCGCTGAACTGCTACACCTATTTCGGCGAGCTGAGCCGCATGACGCAGTTTAAAGACAAGTCCGCGCGCTATGCGGAGAACATCAACGCCGGTCTGTTTGATTATCCGGTACTGATGGCCGCTGACATTCTGCTGTACCAGACCAACCAGGTTCCGGTCGGCGAAGATCAGAAGCAGCACCTTGAGCTGAGCCGCGACATTGCCCAGCGTTTTAACGCTATCTACGGCGATATTTTTAAAGTGCCTGAGCCGTTTATCCCGAAATCCGGCGCGCGCGTGATGTCGCTGCTGGAGCCGACCAAGAAGATGTCCAAGTCCGACGACAACCGCAACAACGTCATCGGCCTGCTGGAAGATCCGAAATCGGTGGTCAAGAAGATCAAACGCGCGGTCACTGACTCCGACGAGCCGCCGGTAGTGCGCTACGACCTGAAGGAGAAAGCGGGCGTCTCCAACCTGCTGGATATTCTCTCCGCGGTCACCGGGAAAACCATTCCTGAGCTGGAGCAGCATTTTGAAGGCAAAATGTATGGCCACCTGAAAGGCGAAGTCGCCGAAGCGGTATCGGGTATGCTGACTGAGCTGCAGGAGCGCTATTATCGTTTCCGTAACGACGAAGCGTTTCTCAATCAGGTGATGAAAGATGGCGCAGAAAAGGCCAGCGCGCGCGCCTCCCAGACCCTGAAAGCGGTATACGAAGCGATTGGCTTTGTCGCCAGACCGTAAGCGATGCAACAGCTAAAAAGGGCGGGAATATCCCGCCCTTTTTTATGCCTGTCGTCCATGCCGCAAGGCGAAGGTTAGTGGTTCGAGAACCAGTTCAGTTTATCCCGTAGGCCGACCACGCGACCAACGATGATCAGCGCCGGGCTGGCCATCTGCTGCGCCAGAATATCCAGCTGTCCTAAAGTGCCGCTGACCACTTTTTGCGTCACAGCGGTGCCGTTCTCGACGATGGCGGCGGGCATATCTTCCGCCATGCCGTGAGCGATAAGCTTCTCGCGGATCGCCGGCGCCTGGTTCAGACCCATGTAGAACACCAGGGTTTGCTTCTCCACCGCCAGGTTCGCCCAGTCCAGCTCGCCGCCGGTTTTCAGGTGGCCGGTGACCAGGCGGACGCCCTGCGCGAAATCGCGGTGTGTTAACGGGATCCCTGAGTAGGCGGAGCAGCCGGAGGCGGCAGTAATGCCAGGCACAACGGAGAAGGGAATGCCAGCCTCACAAAGCGTCTCCAACTCTTCTCCGCCGCGGCCAAAGATAAAGGGATCGCCGCCTTTCAGCCGGACCACGCGTTTTCCTTTTTGCGCTTCGCGCAGCAGGATCTGGTTAATTTCTTCCTGCGGGACGCAGTGGTAGCCTGAACGTTTACCGACGAACACCCGGTCGGCATCGCGGCGCACCAGATTCATGATGTCGTCGGAGACCAGCCGGTCATAGACCACCACATCTGCCTGCTGGATCTGCTGTAGCCCTTTGAGCGTGAGCAGCCCGGCGTCGCCGGGGCCGGCGCCAACCAGCACCACCTCGCCGCGATGCTCTAACGGTTCCGTCAGCAACTGCTCAGTGGTATCCGCCACCGCCTGCCGATCGTCATTAGCCAGCGACTGCGCCAGACGGTCGTTAACAAACAGCTTCTCCCAGAAACGGCGACGCTCGCCTACGGTGGCAAACTGCTGTTTTACGCGCGCGCGCAGATGGCCGGCATAGCGGGCCAGCTGGCCGAGATGTAAGGGCAGGATTGACTCCAGTTTCTCGCGCAGCAGGCGCGCCAGCACCGGTGATGTCCCGCCCGAGGAGACGGCGACCATTAACGGCGAGCGATCGATGATCGACGGCATAATAAAGCTGGCCTGGCGTGGGGCATCCACCACGTTACAGAAGATACGCCGCGCTTCAGCCGCCTCGCTGACCTGCTGGTTCACCGTCTCATTATCGGTAGCGGCAATGGCCAGCCAGCAGTTATCCAGCAGCGAGGGGATAAACTCCCCCTGCACCAGGGTTAGCATCTGTGAATCGGCCCACACCTGAAACTGGGGGGTGAAATCGAGCGCATTGACCGTGACGTTAGCGCCAGCATCCAGCAGCAGACGGGCTTTGCGTTCGGCGACATCCCCGCCGCCAACCAGTAAACAATCGCGCTGGCGCAACTGGCAGAATATGGGTAAGTGATCCACAGAATAACCTCATAAAAATAAGGGGTAGAAAACGAGTGGTCGTAGAATAGCAGCAAAGGTAATACAAAACATGCGACATATCCCGCACTCATGCGCTGTCGGTCAGAAGTGTTACATATATCTCCCCCCGTGGCCGGGGGGAGGGAGAAGGACTTACGCTTTAAGCTGAACGTGTCCGTCTTTCACGCGGGCGTCGAAGCGGGCGATAGAGTGGCTGGCATCTTCCATGCACAGGCCATCGCTCAGGCGGAAGCGCTGCTTTTTCAGCGGGCTGGCAACCCACAGCGCGCCGTCATGTTCGGCGATGATCCCGCGGGACAGCACGCTGGCGTTGAAGAATGGATCAATGTTGCTGATGGCGAACACTCTGTCGTCATGGTAGGGACGGAAGATCGCCACCTGCTGCTGACCGAGCAGGGCGCAGACGCCGGTAGCCGGCAGGATGTCGTCGATGCTGCAGATATTTACCCACTGGCTCATGCTTTTTCCTCCACCAGAGTAACCGGGATACGCTCATACGGCGTGGCCGGGCGATGCTGGTCACGTTCCGGCACCACCTGAACGTTCGGGTCGCGCTGGTCGCTGTTGATAAAGTGTTTGAAGCGCGTCTGCGCCGCCGGGTTGTTTACGGTCTCGGTCCATTCGCAGGCGAAAGCGGCGCGCAGGCGAGCCAGCTCTTCTTCAAGGTGATCGTTCAGGCCCAGTTTATCGTCGATGATAACGCTGCGCAGATAGTCGATCCCACCTTCCATGTTGTCCAGCCACGGCGCGGTGCGGGTCAGCTTATCGGCGGTGCGGATGTAGAACATCATAAAGCGGTCGAGATACTTAATCAGCGTCTCGCGATCGAGGTCTGCGGCCAGCAGATCGGCGTGGCGTGGCTTCATCCCGCCGTTACCGCACACGTACAGGTTCCAGCCTTTCTCGGTGGCGATGATCCCCACGTCTTTGCCCTGGGCCTCCGCACATTCGCGGGTACAGCCGGAAACGCCGAACTTCATTTTGTGCGGCGTGCGGATGCCTTTGTAGCGGTTCTCCAGTTCCACGCCGAAGCCGACGCTGTCGCCGACGCCGTAGCGGCACCAGGTGCTGCCGACGCAGGTTTTCGCCATTCTCAGCGCTTTGGCGTAGGCGTGGCCGGTTTCGAAGCCCGCTTCAATCAGCTGCCGCCAGATCTCCGGCAGGTCGTCTTTCTGCGCGCCGAACAGGCCGATGCGCTGGGAGCCGGTGATTTTGGTGTACAGATTGAATTCACGCGCGATACGGCCCACGGCGAGCAGCCCTTCCGGCGTGATTTCGCCGCCAGCGGAGCGTGGGATCACTGAGTAGGTACCATCTTTCTGAATATTGGCGAGGAAGTTGTCGTTGGTGTCCTGCAGCGGCGTGTGCTGCGGCTTGAGGATGTACTCATTCCAGCAGGAGGCCAGCAGGGAGCCGACGGTTGGTTTACAGACCTCGCAGCCGTAGCCCTGACCGTGTTTGGCCAGCAGTTCGTCGAAGGTTTTGATGCCTTCCACGCGGATCAGGTGGAACAGCTCCTGGCGGGAGTAAGCGAAGTGTTCGCACAGGTTGTTGTTAACCTCGATGCCCTGTTTCGCCAGCTCGGCGTTGAGCACCTGGGTGACCAGCGGAATACAGCCCCCGCAGCCTGTTCCGGCCTTGGTTTCCGCTTTCAGCGCCGCCACGGTGTGGCAGCCTTTGTTGATGGCGGCGATCAGGTCGCCTTTGCTGACGTCAAAGCAGGAGCAGATCTGCGCGCTGTCCGGCAGTTTATCGACGCCGATCGACGGCTTGCCGCTGCCGGCGTGGGCCGGGAGGATCAGCGAATCCGGATTCTCCGGCAGCTCGATGGCGTTGAGCACCAGCTGCAGCAGGTTGCCGTAGTCGCTGGTATCGCCGACCAGTACCGCGCCGAGCAGCGTTTTGTTGTCGGCGCTAACGATCAGGCGTTTATAAACTTCTTTGCTTTCGTCGAGATAGACGTAGCTGCGGGCGCCCGGCGTGCGGCCGTGAGCATCGCCGATCCCGCCCACGTCCACGCCCAACAGCTTCAGCTTGGCGCTGAGGTCGGCGCCGGTGAAACAGTTATCAGTGCCGAGGAGGTGGTCGACAGCCACCTGGGCCATTTTATAACCGGGGGCGACCAGACCGAAGACGCGGTTGTTCCAGCTGGCGCATTCCCCGATGGCATAGATGTCCGGGTCGGAGGTCTGACAGCTATCGTTGACCATGATGCCGCCGCGCTGGGCGATCGCCAGCCCGCACTGGGTGGCCAGCTTGTCACGCGGGCGGATCCCGGTTGAGAAGACGATAAAATCGACCTGCAGCTCGCTACCGTCGGCGAAGTGCATAGTTTTGCGCGCCTCGGTGCCCTGCTGGACGATCTCTTTGGTATTTTTGCTGGTGTGAACTTTCACGCCTATGCTTTCAATTTTGCGCCGCAGCTGCTCGCCGCCCATCTGGTCGAGCTGTTCAGCCATCAGCATCGGCGCGAACTCGATAACATGGGTTTCCACGCCGAGGTTTTTCAATGCGCCGGCCGCTTCCAGGCCAAGCAGGCCGCCGCCGACGACCGCGCCGCGTTTGCTGCGACGGGCGCAGGATTCAATCGCGTTAAGATCTTCAATGGTGCGATAGACGAAGCAATCCTGAGTTTCCGCGCCTTTAATCGGCGGGATCCAGGGATATGAGCCAGTCGCCATAATCAGCTTATCGTAGAACACGGTGCGCCCGGCGCTGGAGTGGATTACCTTCTCCTGGCGGTTGATGGTGATCGCCCGTTCGCCGACCAGCACTTTGACGCCGTGTTTCTCATAGAAACCTTCGCGCACCAGCGACAGCTCTTCTGCGGTATGGTGGGAGAAATAAGACGACAGGTGGACACGGTCGTAGGCGATACGCGGTTCTTCACAGAACACGGTAATGTCGAACTGCCCGGCAGGCGCCTTATCGAGAAGCTCTTCGATAAAGCGATGGCCAACCATGCCGTTACCGATAATAGCGATTCTGACTTTGCTCATTTTTGCCTCGATTTCTTTTCTATTACCGCCTACCTTAACGATTCAGCCATCAGGCTTATTGATGCAAATCAATGACAACTTCACCTACCACTTAATGGGTATATGATTGATTTGTCTGTATTTTTATAAGTTGTGGAAAACACTGGCTTTTCCTTTTTGCTGATTTTGTGTACAAGAATTGGATGGGCCGCGAATAGAATTGGCTGGAAAACAAGCCGTATTGAATGGAGAAGGTGATATGACAGCAGCGCCGCTTTGGTTGATTCAAAACGTACGTCTGGCAGACCGCGACGGCCTGTGGCAGATAGCAATAGACAAGGGGCGCTTTGGCGCGATTACGCCGATGGGCGAGGCGCACGACGAAAGCTACGAGATATTGAACGCTCGCGGCGGGCTGGCGATCCCGCCTTTTATCGAGCCGCATATCCACCTGGATACCACTCAGACGGCTGGCGAGCCGCACTGGAACCAGTCCGGCACCCTGTTCGAGGGGATTGAGCGCTGGGCGGAGCGAAAAGCGCTGCTCAGCCATGAGGACGTCAAAGCCCGGGCATGGAAAACCCTGAAGTGGCAGATCGCCAATGGCGTGCAGTTTGTCCGCACCCATGTTGATGTTTCCGATCCCACGTTGACGGCGCTGAAGGCGATGCTGGAGGTCAAACAGGAGGTGGCGCCATGGGTCGACTTGCAGATTGTCGCTTTTCCACAGGAGGGGATCCTCTCTTACCCCAACGGCGAGGCGCTGCTGGAGGAGGCCCTGAAGCTGGGGGCAGACGTCGTCGGGGCGATCCCGCATTTTGAGTTCACCCGTGAATATGGTGTGGAATCGTTGCATATCGCCTTTCGGCTGGCGCAGAAATATGACCGCCCGCTGGATATCCACTGCGATGAAATTGACGATGAGCAGTCGCGCTTTGTTGAAACCGTTGCCGCGCTGGCGCTGGAGGCGGGGATAGGGCCGCGGGTGACGGCCAGCCATACCACCGCCATGCACTCCTATAATGGCGCTTATACCTCGCGCCTGTTCCGCTTGCTTAAGCTCTCCGGCATCAACTTTGTCGCCAATCCGCTGGTGAATATTCATCTGCAGGGGCGGTTTGACGACTACCCGAAACGGCGGGGCATTACCCGGGTGAAAGAGCTGATGGCGGCGGGGATCAACGTGTGCTTTGGTCATGATGACGTCTTTGACCCGTGGTACCCGCTGGGGACCGGCAATATGTTGCAGGTCCTGCATATGGGGCTGCACGTCTGCCAGTTGATGGGTTATCAGCAGATCAACGACGGCTTGAAACTTATCACCGACCACAGCGCTCGCACGTTTGGTCTGACGGATTACGGCATTGTCAGCGGCAACCCGGCTAACCTGATTATCCTTCCGGCGGAGAATGGCTTTGAGGCAGTCCGCTGCCAGGTGCCTGTGCGCTGGTCAATTCGCCAGGGAAGGGTGATCGCGACCACCCAGCTGGCGCAAACCTGGATCCAGACCGACCGCGGTGGGGAGGAGCTTTCCTTTATGAGGAACAGCCCCCTTGCGGACGCAAAGGGGCCGAAGGCTTAGTGAGACGCCGCCTGAGCGTTGTTCTGGCGGTGACGGGAGACGAAGCCTAGGATGAAGCACATCACGAACACCACGGCGTAGAGGCCGTTAGCGGTGTGCAGCGCGGCCAGTGGACCGCTGGCCGCCACAATCGGGCCGGTGACCACGAAAGTAAGCATGGTGCCGATGGTGCCGCAGGTGAGGATAAAGTTCACCAGCTTCGGCGAAGCGACCCGCGTCTGCTGCGAACCGAGCGTAATGATCGAGGTGTAAATGGCGCTGGAGAAGAAGCCGAGGGTGAGAATAAACCACGGCATATGCTCCGGCGAACCATTGATAAACAGGTACATCAGCACCGTCGCGAGCCCGGCGAGGACGGTTAAGATACGCTGCAGGTCGAAGAAGCGCAGAATGAAGCTGAATGACCACATGCCGATCATGTAGGACATCCAGAAATCGCTCACCAGTTTACCGGCGTCGCCGAGGCTCATGCCCAGGCTTTTCGCATATTCCGGTACCCAGGAGATAAAGCCCAGCTGACCGAGGATGTAGCACAGCGCCGCGACGGAGAGGAACAGCACACCGATGCCCCACTTCTCTTTCGCCACCGGCTGGCTGTTCTCGCTCTGCGCTTTTTTGCCCAGCACCGGAAAATCACAGCCGAAAGTCAGGACGAAAATAGCGACATACACCAGTCCGATACAGGCGTAGACCCAGTACCACTCGATGCTGCGCGCCAGCAGGACGGCGGCGACCATCGGGAAAATCATGCCCGCCATGCTAAAGAAGGAGTCGGTAAACAGCAGACGCGCCCCGCGCTGACGGCCTTCATACATATGGGTGATCAGGAAGGTCCCGATCGACATGGTGATCCCGCTCACCAGGCCGAGAACGAACATCGACGCGGAGAACAGCGCCAGGCTGTGGCTGAGCATCAGGCCGGCCACCGCCAGCACCATCAAAATAAAGCCAAAACGCAGCTGCGTTTTCAGCGGCACGATCTCCATCAGCCAGGCATTGAGGAAGATGGAGATCAGAATACCGGCGTTCAGAAAGGTAAAGGTGTTGCTCATACTGGAAACGGGCAGATGGAAATAATCCGCAATGTTCCCCATCACCATCCCGGTGACGATCACCAACGCGCCGGTCAGGGCGTAGGAGAAGAAGCTGATCCATGTGAGCTTAATACGGTTGCTGTTAGTCATGACTGGCCTGTGAATAGAAAGGTAAAGCGCGTTGACGCTGCGCCGGGCGGACAGATTTTATTCGTTCAGGTGATGTAATTAAATGTTTATTGTGAAATGGATTATCTTTTGCATGTTTTAATGTGACTTATGTCACGCTTTAGCGCTGGGAAGGAGAACGTTTGCGCGGTTACAATTATTACAGCTAAGTAAAATTTGGTAAAAGGCTGGCCCAGGATGCAAAGGCTCTTTAGAATCAAGGCACTCGCTTTTATTCTGCTCCGTTAAGGAATTTCCATGCTCAAATCAACACTGGCGGCGATGGCTGCCGTTTTCGCCATTTCAGCGTTCTCCCCGGCCATGGCGGCAAAGGGCGATCCGCATGTGCTGCTGACCACTTCGGCAGGCAACATTGAGCTTGAGTTAAACAGCCAGAAAGCCCCGATTTCTGTGGATAATTTCCTGAAGTACGTTAACAGCGGCTTCTACAACAACACCACTTTCCACCGTGTGATCCCGGGATTCATGGTGCAAGGCGGCGGTTTTAACGAGCAGATGCAGCAGAAACAGCCTAACCCGCCGATCAAGAATGAAGCAGACAACGGCCTGCGCAACACCCGCGGCACCATCGCGATGGCGCGTACCGCCGATCAGGATAGCGCCACCAGCCAGTTCTTCATCAACGTGGCGGATAACGCTTTCCTCGACCATGGCCAGCGCGACTTTGGCTATGCGGTATTCGGCAAAGTAGTGAAGGGGATGGACGTCGCGGATAAGATCTCCCAGGTCCAGACCCATAACGTGGGGCCGTACCAGAATGTGCCGACCAAACCGGTCGTTATCCTCTCTGCGAAAGTGCTGCCCTAATCCTTTTACGGCGCGGTGTGCTATCGCCGCGCCCGGTTGCCTCCCGGCATAACCTGAAATTGCTGCTTATACTTGTGGCACACAGGGGACGATAAGGGGGGCGACGATGCGTCCACTCACCGAAAAGCAAAAATCCCGACTCTGGGAACAGACACGCAATACCAATTTTCAGGCCAGCCGTCGCCTTGAAGGCGTGACGGTGCCGCTGGTTACGCTGACTGCCGAAGAGGCACAGGCGCGTCTGGCGACGCTGCGGAGGGAGTATGAGCGATAAATTCGGCGATGAACGCGATCCTTACCTCTATCCGGCGCTGAACGTTCTGCGCAACCGTCTCGGCATCCGCCAGGCTAAAAATCTGCAGCAGGCCGCCTTTGAGATGACAGCGCTGCGGGCGGCCACACTACCGCTGGGCCCGCGGGTGCGCGGCTTACCCTATCTGCGCGCTATTCATCACCAACTGTATCAGGATCTGTTTGACTGGGCGGGCCGCTTGCGTGAAGTGAACCTCTACCTGGGCGATACGCCGTTCTGCCACTTTGCCCGGATCGAGGAGGAGGGCAACGCCCTGATGCAGGCCCTTGAGCAGGAGGATTATCTCAACGGCCTGCCGCGCGATAACTTTGTCGAGCGCCTGAGCTGGTTCTATGGCGAAATTAATGTGCTACACCCTTTTCGTCTTGGCAATGGCCTGACCCAGCGCATTTTCTTTGAACAGCTGGCGATACATGCCGGCTACCTGCTTGACTGGCGTGATGTCGACCCCGCTGCCTGGAGCGCGGCCTGCCAGCAGAGCGCGATGGGCGATCTGGCCCCGCTGGTGGCGATCTTTCGCAAAGTGGTAAGCGAAGCGCGGGAATCTGAGTAGAATAGCCCGGTTTTGATTGTTCCGGAGCCGCTATGATCCTGCTTATCGATAACTATGACTCTTTCACCTGGAATCTGTATCAGTACTTCTGCGAACTGGGGGCGGAGGTGCTGGTCAGGCGCAACGATGCGTTGACGCTGGAGGAGATAGCGGCGCTGGCGCCGGAGAAGATCGTGATTTCGCCAGGCCCTTGCACGCCGGATGAGGCGGGGATTTCCCTCGCGGTTATCCGCCACTATGCCGGAAAAACGCCGCTGCTGGGAGTCTGTCTCGGGCATCAGGCGATCGCCCAGGCGTTTGGCGCGACTATCGTGCGGGCAGCACAGGTGATGCATGGTAAAACCTCGCTTATCGAGCATAACGGCGAAGGGGTGTTTAAGGGGCTGAATAATCCTCTGACGGTGACCCGTTATCACTCGCTGGTGATTGACCCGCCGACGCTCCCGTCCGAGTTTATCGTCACTGCCCGCAGCGCCAGCGGTGAGATTATGGGGATCCGTCACCGCGAATGGGATCTTGAGGGCGTGCAGTTTCATCCGGAAAGCATTCTCAGCGAACAGGGCCATCCCTTGCTGGCTAACTTTTTGAAACGGTGATTTTCAGTTGCCATTGACTGATTTTTTATGCATATTTTGTGATTATATTATCATAATCGCATCTGCGTAACGAAGAGGGATGGGCAAGACATGGCAACTGAACAACCGGCAATCACCCGCGCCACATTCGATGAAGTTATTTTGCCAATTTATGCACCGGCAGAATTCATCCCGGTGAAGGGAAAAGGCAGCCGCGTCTGGGATCAGCAGGGCAAAGAGTATGTCGATTTCGCTGGCGGTATCGCGGTGACGGCGCTCGGCCATTGCCATCCGGCGCTGGTGGCAGCGCTGCACCAGCAGGGCGAAACGCTGTGGCACACCAGCAACGTCTTTACCAATGAGCCAGCGCTGCGTCTGGGGCGTAAACTTGTCGAGGCCACCTTCGCCGAGCGCGTGGTGTTTATGAACTCTGGTACCGAAGCCAATGAAACAGCTTTCAAGCTGGCGCGTCACTATGCGGTAACCCGCCATAGCCCGTATAAAACCAAAATTATTGCCTTCCATAATGCCTTCCATGGCCGCTCCCTGTTTACCGTTTCCGTCGGCGGGCAGCCGAAGTACTCCGATGGTTTTGGCCCGAAACCGGCGGATATTGTCCATGTTCCCTTCAACGATCTGCAGGCGGTAAAAGCGGTGATGGATGACCACACCTGCGCGGTGGTGGTGGAGCCGATTCAGGGCGAGGGTGGGGTGACCGCGGCCACGCCGGCCTTCCTGCAGGGACTGCGTGAGCTGTGCGATCAGCACCAGGCGCTGCTCGTCTTTGATGAAGTGCAGTGCGGTATGGGGCGTACCGGATCGCTGTTCGCCTATATGCACTATGGCGTGACCCCGGATATTCTCACCAGCGCCAAAGCGCTCGGCGGCGGCTTCCCGGTCAGCGCCATGCTGACCACCCACGAGATCGCCAGCGCCTTCCATGCGGGCTCCCATGGTTCAACCTACGGCGGCAACCCGCTGGCCTGCGCGGTCGCCAACGCCGCCTTCGATCTGATCAATACCCCGGCGGTGCTGGATGGCGTGAACGCGAAACGCGAACTGTTCGTCAAACACCTGCAGCAGCTGGATGCCGAGTTTGATCTGTTCAGTGATATTCGCGGAATGGGCCTGCTGATCGGCGCGGAACTGAAGCCGCAGCACAAAGGTCGCGCGCGTGATTTCCTCTATGCCGCGGCCGACGCCGGCGTTATGGTGCTTAACGCCGGGCCGGACGTAATGCGTTTTGTTCCCTCGCTGATCATCGACGAGCAGGATATTGCCGAGGGGATGGCGCGCTTTGCTCAGGCCGTGGCAAAGGTGATTAACGGCTGATCTTCCGCAGCCAGATGCCATGATGCGGCCGCTGACGCCATGCCACTGATGAAATGGTGTGCATGGTGTTCAGATGGCCCAGAATGCGTTGCAGATGCTGCTCCAGGGTACTTAACGGACCGACTGGCACCTCGCTTTCCGGCGACTCCATAATATTGGCATCCCCTGCGCTGCCGGGACCATCGCTGTCCAGCCGCTGCTGGCAACGCTGCAGCGCAATCTCGCAGGATTCGAGATAGCGCTGGGCAAGATCCGGGGTGAGCATCGTATGCTCCCGGGCCAGGGTGGTCATGGCGTTGATGTGTTCGACGATAAACTGGCTGTGCGTTACCCACAGCTTCATATCTTCCAGATAGTGGGTATTAAACCCTGGCTCCTGCATCGCCTGATTCAGGGAGTTGTAGAGCGCGTTGTGCGCCTGGTTGACGCGCATGCGTTGATAGGCCAGCGCGGGTGCTTTCGGGTCGGGGCTGAGGATCAGGCGAATCGCCTGCTGGTCGGCCTCCAGCGCATCGTGGGCATTTTTTTTCAGCAGGCCGCTCTGCCACTGTGGCCACAGCCAAACCATCCCGCCGAAGGCGATCAGGCAGCCGATAAGCGTGTCGATCAGCCGGGCGATAATAAACTGTTCCCCGTTGAGCGTCAGCAGCTGCAGGGTATACACCGCCGTCACCGTAAAGCCTACCATCGCCCAGCCATAGTGTTTGCGGATGATCAGATAGCTAAGCAGGGTGATCAGTAGCATCCCGCTCAGGGTATAGCTCTCCGGAACGTGAAAGTGCAACGTCAGGCCGGCGATGATCAGGCCGGCGAGCGTTCCCGCCGCCCGGTGGACAATTCGCACCCGCGTGGCGCCATAGCCGTTCTGGGTGACGAAGAGCACGGTCATCAGGATCCAATAGGGCTTAGGCAAGTGCAGGGCGTTGCCCATCAGGCTGGCGATGCTCAGCATCACGCTGATGCGGGCGGCATTGCGCAGCGCGGGCGATTTTAGCGACAGGTAGTTCTTTAGTGCGGGAAACAGCGGTAAACGACGCTCTTTGTCGGCCATCAGATCCCGGGCATACAGCGGACGCTGGGTATGCAGCACCCGGGCGATGCGGCTGAAGTGCCAGGCGCAGAAGTGGCCGACCGGGTTATCCGGATGTTGCCTGGCGATCTTTTCCAGAGCCTCGATCTGTTTATCCATTTGAAAGCGCTGCGGGAAGCGATGATAGAGCATGTCATCCGCCAGCACGCGAAGGCGGGCGGCGACGGTCTGCGCGTTCCAGCGGATCACCGCTTCGGCATGGCTGCGTTCTACCAGCTTTTGCACCTCTTCCGGCTGATGCAGGCTGACCGAAATATGCTCCTGCAGATCCAGCCCCATCTGGAACGCCCGCAGCAGGCGCTTGTGGTCGTTGCGTTGGTTAGCGGCCAACATATGCATCTGCTGATAACACTGGGTAATCAGGTCGACCACCTTCTGCTGGCGGGTGAGCAGCGGCGGCAGGGCGGTCGACGGATCGGTATGCTGGGTCAACAGACTGTATTTAGCTTCACAATAGTCGGCCAGTTCCCGGTAAAGCAGGCTTAACGACTCCCGCAGCGGCTGTTCGCGCCACAGCCAGAACCAGAACCAGTTAAACACGCCGTACCACAGCGTGCCGAAGGCGTAGATCAGCAGCGGCTCCCAGATGGGCATATTGCCCGCCAGGCTCAGGGTAAAGATGGCGGCGATCAGCGATGCGGGCAGCAGACGCGCGTGCAGCGAACTGATCTCCGCGGTGACGCCGAGCAGCAGCGCCAGGCCGCTGAGGATAAGCGGTAGGGGGATCGCCTGGGCGAGAAGTAACTGCACCACCAGGCTGCATCCGGCAAACAGGCAGCCGCCGATAATCAGGCGTTTGAAAAAACGCTTAAGATCGGAAGA
>ERZ506250.59-NODE-59-length-29240-cov-4.99798_pt1 | contig 29240 bp, 23 predicted proteins | sample MGYA00512367_ERZ506250 | MGnify/ENA metagenome assembly ERZ506250 | reverse complement strand
TGTGCTCTTCCGATCTCCCGTCAGTTCAGCTCCTGCGTGCTGATCGAGTGCGGCGACAGCCTGGACTCCATCAACGCCACCTCCAGCGCGATTGTGAAATACGTTTCCCAGCGCGCCGGCATCGGCATCAACGCCGGCCGCATTCGCGCGCTGGGCAGCCCGATCCGCGGCGGCGAAGCCTTCCACACCGGCTGTATTCCGTTCTACAAACATTTCCAGACCGCGGTGAAATCCTGCTCGCAGGGCGGCGTTCGCGGCGGCGCGGCGACCCTTTTCTACCCAATGTGGCATCTGGAAGTGGAAAGCCTGCTGGTGCTGAAAAACAACCGCGGTACCGACGCCAACCGCGTTCGTCACATGGACTACGGCGTACAGATTAACAAGCTGATGTATACCCGTCTGCTGAAGGGCGGCGATATTACCCTGTTCAGCCCTTCCGATGTCCCGGGCCTGTATGACGCCTTCTTCGCCGATCAGGACGAGTTTGAGCGCCTGTACACTCAGTACGAGCAGGACGACAGCATTCGCAAGCAGCGTATTAAAGCCGTTGAGCTGTTCTCGCTGATGATGCAGGAGCGCGCCTCTACCGGCCGCATCTACATCCAGAACGTCGACCACTGCAACACCCACAGCCCGTTTGATCCGGTAGTCGCCCCGGTGCGTCAGTCTAACCTGTGCCTGGAGATTGCTCTGCCGACCAAACCGCTGGAAGACGTTAACGACGAAAATGGTGAAATCGCGCTGTGCACCCTGTCGGCCTTCAACCTCGGGGCTATCGACAGCCTCGACGAGCTGGAAGAGCTGGCGGTGCTGGCGGTGCGTGCCCTGGATGCGCTGCTCGACTATCAGGATTACCCGATCCCGGCCGCTAAACGCGGCGCGATGGGCCGCCGTACGCTCGGTATCGGCGTGATCAACTTCGCTTACTATCTGGCGAAGCATGGCAAACGCTACTCCGACGGCAGCGCCAACAACCTGACGCACAAAACGTTCGAAGCGATTCAGTACTATCTGCTGAAGGCCTCTAACGAGCTGGCTATCGAGCAAGGCGCCTGCCCGTGGTTCAACGAAACCACCTATGCGCAGGGCATCCTGCCGATCGATACCTATAAGAAAGATCTGGACGGTATCGTCAGCGAACCCCTGCACTACGACTGGGAAGCATTGCGCGAATCCATTAAAACCCATGGTCTGCGCAACTCCACGCTCTCCGCGCTGATGCCGTCCGAGACCTCTTCGCAGATCTCCAACGCCACCAACGGCATTGAGCCGCCGCGCGGCCACGTGAGTATCAAAGCGTCCAAGGACGGTATCCTGCGCCAGGTGGTGCCGGATTACGAAAACCTGCAGAACGCCTACGAGCTGCTGTGGGAGATGCCGAACAACGACGGTTATCTGCAGCTGGTGGGTATCATGCAGAAGTTTATCGACCAGTCGATCTCTGCGAACACTAACTACGATCCGACGCGCTTCCCGTCCGGAAAAGTGCCGATGCAGCAGTTGCTCAAAGACCTGCTCAACGCCTATAAATTCGGTGTCAAAACGCTGTACTATCACAACACCCGTGATGGCGCAGAAGACGCGCAGGATGACCTGGCCCCGTCCATCCAGGACGACGGCTGCGAAAGCGGCGCTTGTAAGATTTAAGTTATTTTTGCCGGGTGGCGCGATGCTTACCCGGCCTACGATTGTGTAGGCCCGGCCAATACAGTACCGCCGGGCAATACATTTCAACAGGACTCACTTCAATGGCATACACCACTTTTTCACAGACGAAAAACGATCAGCTGCTGGAACCTATGTTTTTTGGCCAGCCGGTTAACGTGGCCCGCTACGATCAGCAAAAATATGACATCTTTGAAAAGCTGATCGAAAAGCAACTCTCCTTTTTCTGGCGTCCGGAAGAGGTTGACGTTTCCCGCGATCGCATCGACTACCAGGCGCTGCCGGAACATGAAAAACATATTTTCATCAGCAACCTGAAGTACCAGACGCTGCTCGACTCCATCCAGGGCCGCAGCCCGAACGTCGCGCTGCTGCCGCTGATCTCCATCCCGGAGCTGGAAACCTGGGTGGAAACCTGGGCCTTCTCCGAAACCATTCACTCGCGCTCGTACACCCATATCATCCGCAACATCGTCAACGACCCGGCGACCGTGTTCGACGATATCGTCACCAACGAGCAGATCCAGAAACGTGCGGAAGGCATCTCTCACTATTACGATTCGCTGATCAAGATGACCAGCTACTGGCATCTGCTGGGCGAAGGCACCCACACCGTCAACGGCAAAACCGTGACCGTGAATCTGCGCGAGCTGAAAAAGAAACTCTATCTGTGCCTGATGAGCGTTAATGCCCTGGAAGCGATCCGCTTCTACGTCAGCTTCGCTTGCTCTTTCGCCTTTGCCGAACGCAAGCTGATGGAAGGTAACGCCAAAATTATTCGCCTGATTGCCCGCGATGAAGCACTGCACCTGACCGGCACTCAGCATATGCTGAACCTGCTGCGCTCCGGCAGCGATGACCCGGAAATGGCGGAAATCGCCGAAGAGTGCAAGCAGGAGTGCTATGACCTGTTCGTGCTGGCGGCGCAGCAGGAAAAAGAGTGGGCGGACTACCTGTTCCGCGACGGCTCGATGATCGGCCTGAATAAAGATATTCTCTGCCAGTACGTCGAGTACATCACCAATATCCGCATGCAGGCGGTAGGCCTCGATCTGCCGTTCCAGACCCGCTCCAACCCGATCCCATGGATCAACACCTGGCTGGTCTCCGACAACGTTCAGGTGGCGCCGCAGGAAGTCGAGGTTAGCTCGTATCTGGTGGGCCAGATCGACTCAGAAGTCGATGCCGATGACCTGAGCAACTTCCAGCTGTAATGAAGCGGATCTTCCTGAAAATCTCTGACACTCGCCTTGAGTGTCAGGATGAACACCCTTCCCTGCTGGCGGCGCTGGAGTCGCATAATATCGACGTCGAATATCAGTGCCGCGAAGGTTACTGCGGCTCCTGCCGCACCCGCCTGGTTTCCGGCCAGGTCGACTGGCTGACCGAGCCGTTGGCCTTTATCCAGCCGGGGGAAATTTTGCCCTGCTGCTGCCGGGCAAAAGGGGATATCGAAATTGAGATGTAACGGTTAGTGCACTTCGTGTGCACTGACTAATTGCATTGTGCCATGGCGTTTCATCTGCAAGACATAAATCAGCCCCGCCACCACCACCAACAGCGCCCCCACCAGATAAATAGCACGGTAACCCACGCCGTCGACCATGATCCCCATCACGAAGGCCCCTATCGCCAGGCCCGCATCCATGGCATTAAAGAACAGTGAGTTCGCGACGCCAATTTTATGCGTTTCAACAGAACTGATGATCTGCGTCTGGAAAACAGGCGTTACTGAGCCATATCCAATACCAATCAGCGCACCGGACAGGATCATTGAAACGCTACCGTGCGTATAACCCAGCACCACTAAACCAATGGTAAAGGCGAGCAGGCACGGATAAACCACATACTTCGGCCCTTTTTTATCACACACATTCCCGGTAAACGACCGGCAGATCATGAGAAAAATCGCATAGCACAACAGAAAGTTACTGGCTGCCGCCATCAGATCCAGTTCGCGAGCATAGAGGGCAAGAAAGGCGGAAACCCCGGCGTAAGAGAACGTCATAAAGAAGGTGACCAGGGCAAAAGGCATGGCCGCGCGATCGAACATAGCGGAAAAGCCAAGCTTTGGCTGCGAACCATCGGCATGACGAATAACCGGCGGCACGCAGATCATCATCGACAGTACAATCGCGATAGCAGACACCACCGTACACATCCAGAATGCGGGAATATACGCGCTGTGGCGCGCCATATTCAGACCAATCCATGGTCCCACTACCATTGCCAGTCCCATTGCTAAGGAGAAAAAGCTAATTCCCTCTCCTCGCCGCGAGGCGGGAATTAAGCGCGCAGAGATGGTCCCCTTGACGGTGGTGATCACACCGAAGGTGATGCCGTGAAGAACCCTAATGAACAGCAGTCCTTCAATGGTATGGCAAAAGGGGTACAGAGCCGTAACCACCAAAAAGGCTAAAGAGGAAATCAGCAAAATGCCTTTGTTGGAATATTTACCCACCCACTGACCGGCGAAGGGGCGGACAATAATCGCGGCAACCAGGAAGAAGGTCACCAGCAACCCAGCCTTATCCGCAGTCGCATGCAAATTGTCAGCAATATAAATAGGCAGGAGCGTCAGAAGAACATAAAATACGAAGAAAATAATAAAACTAACAATCGTGATGGCCCAAAAATCTTTCGTCCACAGTTTTTCTTTCATCTAATTGCACCTTACTGTAACGGCGCGCATTACTACATTCATAACGAATATATAATTTCAGAAATACATTGTGAATACCAATAATTGCGTGCGTGATTGTGTGATTAAGTTTCAGGAAAATTATAAGCAACCTGTGTAAATTAGTAAAATTAATCATTTTAATTAATTTCATTAGAGAAAACTTATGACATTAACGCAGATCCACGCTCTGCTTACCGTGCTGAAATACGGCGGTTTTACTGAGGCCGCCAGACGTCTCTATATGACCCAATCGGCGGTCAGCCAGGCCATTGCCGGACTGGAAGAGGAGCTTGGCGTGGCGATAGTCGAACGAGAACGGCGAAAAGCACTCAAGCTGACGGCGGCTGGAGAACGCCTTGTTCCGGCGATGCGACGACTCATGAGTGAAGTGAGCGTCATTAAGGAGATAGCCGAACAGGAAAAGAAAACACCGCTGCGCCTGCTGCGCATCGGCTGCTTCCCCGGCATTTGTGCCAGTATCCTGCCCCAGGTCGTTCACTACTTCGAGCAACATCATCCGCATATTAAAATAGTGCCTTATGAAGCAAACAGTACGGAGATTATTGAAGCCATTCGGGAGAATAATATCGACGCCGGATTCACTCATATTTCCGTTAACGGCCTGTTTGCCACACCATTTTATAAAGACAGATTTATGGTTGTCGTTCCTCAATCGCATCCTTTTGCCCGCCGGAGCAGTATTCCTCTCGAAGCACTGTACGATGAGCCATTAATTATCAGCAAAGGGCGGTACGAAATGAGCATTATGTCGCTGTTTGCGAACAGGAATATTACACCTAATATAAAATATGAATTTAACCACCCAGGCACTGCCATGAGTTTTATTCGTCTGGGATTAGGTATCGCTTTGCTGCCAGAACTCACGCTAAAAACGCTGGAACAACCGCTGTACTCCGTGCCTCTGGAACCTGCCTTTTATCGTCACGTATCGCTTATCACCAGCACCTCACCGGTTAGCGGCAGCCCGATTCAGTTGCTGCATGATTGCCTGCGTCAGCTGGTGGACCAAAAGCGACTTTGACCACATAACAAACATTTCATTTTCGATTTATGCTCGATTTTGTTCGATATCAAACAAATTATCGCTAACCCATGACTTAATGGGGATAAACCGAACATAAAGGAGATGAAATGAACAGCGCCCAGTCAGACGATAGCGAGGTCATTATCATCGGCGGCGGGGCAACTGGCGCCGGCATCGCCCGCGACTGCGCCCGGCGCGGATTACGAACGCTGCTTATTGAGCGCCATGATATCGCCACCGGGGCCACCGGCCGTAATCATGGGCTACTGCATAGCGGCGCCCGCTATGCAGTGACCGACAACGAATCCGCCCGTGAATGCATCAGTGAGAACCGCATCCTGCGCCGCATCGCCCGCCACTGCATTGAATCGACCAATGGGCTGTTTATCACCCTGCCTGAAGATGACCTGGCGTATCAGCAGACTTTTATCACCGCCTGCCAGCAGGCAGGCATTGAAGCTATGCCGCTCTCGCCGCAGGAAGCGCTGCGCCGGGAGCCCGCCGTCAACCCGACGCTGTTGGGCGCGGTGCAGGTTCCGGACGGCACCATTGACCCGTTTCGCCTCACCGCGGCCAATATGCTCGACGCCCGCGAACACGGCGCGCAGATCCTTACCGCCTGCGAAGTAACAGGCCTGCTGCGCCAGGGCGATCGTGTCTGCGGCGTCCAGGTATACGACCGCCAACTTCACCAGGCCCGCACGCTGTACGCCGGGGTGGTGGTTAACGCCGCCGGGATCTGGGGGCAGCGTATTGCGGAATATGCCGACCTGCGCATCACCATGTTCCCGGCGAAGGGATCGCTGCTGATCCTCGATCACCGGATTAACAACCTGGTGATCAACCGCTGCCGTAAGCCGGCCGACGCCGATATTCTGGTGCCCGGCGATACTATCTCGCTGATCGGCACCACCTCAATGCATATTCCTTATGACGACATTGACGACAACCGGGTAACGACGGCGGAAGTCGATATTCTGCTGCGCGAAGGCGAAAAGCTGGCGCCAGTCATGGGCCGCACCCGGATCCTTCGCGCCTACTCCGGCGTCCGCCCGCTGGTGGCCAGCGATAACGATCCCAGCGGGCGCAGCGTCAGCCGCGGCATCGTTCTGCTCGATCATGCCCAGCGTGACGGTATGGAAGGCTTCATTACCATCACCGGCGGCAAGCTGATGACCTATCGCCTGATGGCCGAGTGGGCCACCGACGCCGTCTGTCGTAAGCTGGGAAACACCACCCCCTGTACCACGGCCGAAACCCCGCTGCCCGGTTCCCAGGAGCCAACGGAAAGTACCCTGCAAAAAATTATCTCCCTCCCCACCCCGCTGCGCGGCTCAGCCGTCTACCGTCACGGCGATCGCACTCCGGCCTGGCTTGGCGACAGCCGCCAGCACCGTAGCTTGGTCTGCGAATGCGAAGCCGTTACCGCTGGTGAAGTGAAATACGCAGTGGAAAATCTGGCGGTCAACACCCTGCTCGACCTGCGCCGCCGCACCCGCATTGGCATGGGGACCTGTCAGGGGGAACTCTGCGCCTGCCGCGCTGCCGGACTGCTGCAGCGCTTGAACGTCACCACGCCCGCGCAGTCGTTAACCCAGCTAGCGGAATTTCTCAATGAACGCTGGAAGGGGGTGCAGCCCATCGCCTGGGGCGACGCGCTGCGCGAAAGCGAATTCACCCGCTGGGTCTACCTCGGCCTGTGCGGATTGCCACAGGAGCACCAGGATGAAGTTTGATTGCGCGATTATCGGCGGCGGGCTCGCCGGCCTGCTGTGCGGGCTGGCGCTGAATCAGCACGGCCTGCGCAGCGTCATCGTCAGCCGCGGGCAAAGCGCGCTGCACTTTTCCTCCGCGTCGTTAGACCTCCTCTCGGCGCTGCCCAACGGCGATAACGTCACTGACGTCGCACAAGGTCTGCAGCAACTCGCTGAACAGCTTCCTGAACACCCTTATTCCCGGCTCGGCGCCGAGGCGGTACTCGAATACGCTACGCAGACCGAAGTCCTGCTGGCCGCCTGCGGCGCGGTGATGCAGGGCGACGCGCGCCGGCCGCACCGGCGGGTGACGCCGCTGGGGACGTTGCGCCCGACGTGGCTGTCGCCCCTTGAGGTGCCTGTCGCGCCTCTGCCGTCGCAGGGCACCTGTCTGGTAGGGATCAGCGGCTTTGCTGATTTTCAGCCACATCTCGCCGCCGCCGCGCTCGGTCAACACGGAGTTACCGCCGCGGCGGTGGAAATTGAGTTACCGCTGCTGGATGTGCTGCGTGACAACCCCACCGAGTTTCGCGCCGCCAATATTGCCCGCGTCCTGGATGATGAGAATATGTGGCCGGCCCTGCATGCAGCGCTGCTACCGCTGGCGCAGCAGCATGACCTCTTAATCATGCCCGCCTGTTTTGGCCTCGCCGACGATCGCCTGTACCATTGGCTGCAGGCGCGTCTGCCCTGCCCGCTGCGTCTGCTGCCAACGCTGCCGCCTTCGGTTTCCGGGATGCGCTTGCATTCTCAGCTGCAACGCCAGTTCGTTCGCAGCGGCGGCACCTGGCTTGCCGGCGATGAGGTAGTGAAAATCAGCCATCAGCAGGGCGTCGTCGAAGCCGTCTGGACGCGAAATCACGGCGATATTGCGCTGCGTCCACGCTTTACCGTGCTGGCCAGCGGCAGCTTTTTCAGCAACGGTCTTGTCGCCACTCGCGATAGCGTGCGCGAGCCGATCCTCGGCCTCGACCTACAGCAGACCTTGCCACGGGAAAGCTGGTACCAGCGCGATTTCTTCGCCTCACAACCCTGGCAGCGCTTCGGCGTGAAAACCGATGCCCTGCTGCGCCCTCTGCTGGGCGGGCAGCCGTTCCATAATCTGTTCGCTATCGGTTCGCTGCTCGGCGGGTTCGATGCCATTCAGCTCGGCTGTGGCGGCGGCGTCTGCGCCGTCACCGCGCTGCACGCCGCCAGACAGATGCACGCCCTTGCCGGAGGCCGGCCATGAACGATACCCGTTTTGAAAGCTGCATTAAGTGCACGGTCTGTACCACCACCTGCCCGGTAAGTCGGGTCAATCCACGGTATCCTGGTCCCAAGCAGGCGGGGCCGGACGGCGAACGTCTGCGTCTGAAGGATGGCGCGCTGTACGATGAGGCGCTGAAATACTGCATTAACTGCAAGCGCTGCGAGGTTGCCTGCCCGTCGGATGTGAAAATTGGCGATATCATTCAACGCGCCCGGGCACAGTACGGCCAGCAAAAGCCAACCCTGCGCGACGCCATCCTCAGCCATACCGACCTGATGGGCACCCTTTCCACCCCCGTTGCCCCGCTGGTCAACGCCGCCACCGGCTTAACACCGGTGCGCCGCCTGCTGGACGCGGCGCTCAACATCGACCATCGCCGCACGCTGCCGAAATATGGCTTCGGCACCTTCCGCCGCGCTTACCGCCAGCTCGCCGCCAGACAGGCGCAGTACCCTGAGCAGGTGGCTTTCTTTCATGGTTGCTACGTCAACTATAACCACCCGCAGCTGGGTAAGGATCTGATCCGCGTCGTCAACGCGCTGGGTACCGGGGTGCAGTTGTTATCAAAGGAAAAATGCTGCGGCGTGCCGCTGATCGCCAACGGCTTTTTCGACAAGGCGCGTAAGCAGGCGCAGAGCAACGTCGCCGCCATGCGGGAAAACGCGCTGCCGATCATTGCCACCTCCTCAACCTGTACCTTTACGCTACGTGATGAATACCCGCATCTCCTCGATGTCGACAACAGCGATCTTCGCGATCGGGTGGAGCTGGCCACCCGCTGGATCTGGAAACAGCTGGATGCCGGCAAGACGCTACCGCTGCGCCGGCTGCCGATGAAGGTGGTCTATCACACCCCGTGTCATATGGAGAAAATGGGCTGGTCGCTATATACCCTCGAGCTGCTGCGGCTGATCCCCGACCTGCAGCTGGAGGTGCTGGATTCACAGTGCTGCGGCATCGCGGGCACCTACGGGTTTAAAACTGAGAATTACGCAGTATCCCAGGCTATCGGCGCCCCGCTGTTCAAGCAGATTGAGGAGAGCGGGGCCGACATCGTCGTCACCGACTGCGAGACCTGCAAATGGCAGATTGAGATGTCCACCAGCAAACGCTGCGAGCATCCGCTGACGGTGCTGGCGCAGGCGCTCGTCTGAGCCCAGCGCCAGCCTGTGCCGTCAATAGCTCGCTTTCTCTTGCGGCTGGGCGCTGGCAGATTTAAACATCGCCAGCCGGCGGTCCAGCGCCTGAGTATACAGCATGGTATCCACCCCGACGGCGACGAAGTTGGCCCCCCAGGCAAGACATTTTTCCGCCATCGCCGGGTCGACCGCCAGAAATCCGGCCGCTTTCCCCGCCGCGCGAATGCGCCGGATGCTCTGCTCGATCACCCGCTGCACGTCAGGGTGACCGGCATCGTCCGGGTAGCCCAGCGAGGCGGAGAGATCCGCCGGACCGATAAACACCCCGTCAATGCCGTCCACCTCGAGAATAGCGTCCAGGTTCTCCAGCGCGGTACGGCTCTCGACCTGAATCAGCAGACAGAGTTCATCATTCGCCTCCGCCATATAATTCTCCACCCTTCCCCAGCGCGCCGCTCTCGCCACGCCGGCGCCAACGCCGCGGCTCCCGATGGGGGGATAACGGGTCGCTGAGACCACCTCCCGCGCCTGCTCGGCGGTATCGACCATCGGCACCAGCAACGTTCTGGCGCCAATATCCAGCACCTGTTTTATCAGGCTACGGTTGCCCTCGACTGGACGAATGACCGGCTGACTGGCATAGGGGGCAATCGCCTGCAGCTGATGATAAAGGTCCTGAATGGTGTTCGGCGCATGCTCGCCGTCGATCAGCAGCCAGTCGTATCCCGACGTCGCAGCGATCTCCGCCATATAGGATGAGGTGGAGCTCAGCCACAGGCCGATTTGCGTCTCACCGCGTAGTAATCCCCGTTTAAAGGGGTTAGATAACAGTGCGTTCATAGCGATTCCTTTATTCAATGCTGTACGCTGCCGCGCTGGGGAACCGCGCGGGCAAGGCTCAATGAAAAGATAATGACCACCCCGACAATGGCGACGCCGGCCAGGGTTAACAGTCCGGCGGCGCTACTGGCGAACAACGTTTCGGCCTGCACGCGCACGATCGGCGCCAGAAAGCCACCGATGGCGCCAAAAAGGTTAACAAAGCCAATCCCGGCGGCCAGCGCCGTGCCGGACAGCAGCTGCGTTGGCATCGTCCAGAAGACCGGCTGCACGGCAATCACCCCGACCGCCGCCACGCACAGCGCGATAATAGCCAGCACCGGTGCCACCAGTCCGGAAACTGCAATCCCGACCGCCGCCGCCAGCAGCGTCAGGGCGGCAATATTGCGCCGCTCGCCGGTGCGATCGGAGTAGCGAGGGATAAGCCAGGTGCCAAACAGCGCCGCCACCCACGGGATGGCCGTCACCACCGAGGCAACGAAGCCGACTTTGGTGCCCAGCAGCGCGGCGACCTGAGTGGGCAGGAAGAAAATCAGGCCATAGACCGCTACCTGAATAGTCAGATAAATCAGCGCCAGCTGCCAGACCCGCCCGTTACGCAGCGCATCGGACAGGCGAGAGGTGATCTTTTTCTCCTCCTCGCGCGCCAACTCGCTTATCAGCGCCTGTTTCTCTGCAGCGCTCAGGAAGCGGGCATGCTGCGGGGAATCGTCCAGCCAGAAGAAGGTGAACGCTCCCGCGGCGACGGCGAGCAGGCCTTCAATGACAAACATCCAGAACCAGCCGGGATGGCCCATAAATCCATGCATCTCCAGCAGCGCACCGGATAAAGGCGATCCCAGCGTCAGGGCCAGCGGCGCCCCCATATAAAACAGCCCCATAATGCTGGCGCGGTTTTGCTGGGGAAACCACTGCGAAGTGAGGTAGATCATTCCGGGAAAGAAACCTGCCTCGGCCGCGCCCAGCAGGGTACGTACCAGCAGGAATTTCGCTTCCGTATCCGCCCACGCCATCGCCGCCGACAGCACGCCCCACAGCAGGGTGGTGCAGCCGATCCATCGCCTGGCGCCAAATTTGCGCATCAGCAAATTGGCCGGCACCCCGAGGAAGGCATAGACCACAAAGAAAATACCGGCCCCCAGCGCGTAGGCTTCATTGCTGAGCCCGGTATCGAGCTGGTACGTCTCCTTGGCAAAACCAATATTGGAGCGGTCAAGAAACGCCAGCACATCCAGGGCCAGCATAAAGGGGATTAAGCGGGCGCGGTTTTTCTTCACCACGCTCTCCAGCAGAGTGTTGCTCATCATAATATCCTCAGGCGCGGGCCGCCGGGCGGCCCGACGCAATCAGTGTTGATAAGGACGCTTCAGGTTGCAGTCGCGATTGAGCTCGACGCCAAAGCCGGGTTTATCCAGGACCGATTTATGAATGCGCCCTCTCTCCGGCACCGGCTCGCCGAGCAGGATCGGGTCAAACTGCGGACGCAGCGTGGCGCAGTCCGGGCTGGTCATCAGAAACTCGCTGAACGGCGTGTTGGTAAAGGTGATCACCGCATGATGTGAGTAAACCGACGAGCCGTGGGGCACCACCAGTTGCCCGCGCGCTTTGGCGATGGCCGCGATCTCCACCAGGGTGGTTAAGCCGCCGCACCAGCCGACGTCGGGCTGCATAATATCGATGCCGGTTTCCGACAGGGTGCGGAAGGACTGTAGCGTGCCGTGGTGCTCGCCGCTGGTCACCATCATCCCGGCCGGCGCCTGGCGCTTCAGCTCGCGATAGCCTTCATACTGCTGCGGCGGCAGGCACTCTTCGATCCATTTGAGGTTATAAGGGGCGCAGGCATGGGCAAGTTTGGTGGCATAATTGACGTCCTGGCTCATCCAGCAGTCCAGCATTAACCAGAAATCCGGACCGCATTTTTCACGCATGTCCGCCACCATGGCGACGTCTTTGCGGATCCCGGCGTCGCCATCATGCGGCCCCCAGTGAGTGGGCATTTTGCCGCCGATAAAGCCCATCTCCTGCGCCAGGTCCGGACGCGCGCCGGTGGCATAGAACTGGATTTCGTCGCGTACCGCCCCACCCAGCAGTTTGTAGACCGGCAGGCCAACCACTTTCCCGAACAGGTCCCACAGCGCCAGGTCGACACAGGAGATGGTATTCATCACCAGGCCGCCGGATCCCGCGTAGTAAAGGGTGGCATTAAGCATCTGGTCATGGATCAGTTTGATATCGCTGACGCATTTGCCTTCGATAAAGCGGTTGAGATGTTTTTCCACGATAAAGCAGCCCATCTCCCCGGCCGTCGACACCGCAAAGCCGGTCTGTCCGTTGTCGGCTTCCACTTCCACAATCAGCGTCCCCAGCACATTGATGCCAAACGACTGCCGGGACTGCTCATACTGTTTATATTTGCTCATCGGGGTAGCGATATGATCGTCAATCCAGTGGTTAGCCCCCTGATCGTGGTAATCGCCGCCGCCGGCGCCCTGCTCTGCTGTGGCGCCGCCGATGAACCAGGCGCGGACGTGTTTAATTTTCGGTAGGGTCATGATGTTCTCCTTATGATGAGGCGAGTTGTTCGAAGGGGCTTTTCCACCCCAGCAGACGTGAAATATCTTTCGCGCAGGCAATCGCCTTACCGGCCAGGTAATCGCGATTGTCTTCATTGATTTGCAGACGGGTACCCACCACCGAGATGGCGGCGGTCAGGTCGTTATTGGCGTTAAATACCGGGGCAGCCACGCAGCGCACATCCGGATAGTCCTCGCCATTATCAAAGCTCCAGCCCCGGGCGCGGATCCGCCCCAGCTCCTCACGCAGCTGTTGAGCATCGGTGATGGTCGTTGGCGTGGCCCGCTCCCACTGCAGGTCTTCGATAATCGACGCCTGAACGCTGGCGGGCTGCCAGGCCAGCAAACATTTGCCGATCCCGGAGCGGTAAAGCGACAGGCTCTTACCCTCATGTGAGCGCACGCTGATGGTGGCGGGAGACTCAATTTTCAGAATGTAGTAGGCGTTACCCTGATCGATGATGCCCAGATGACAAAGCAGGCCGCACTCGTCCATCAGCCGGGTGAGGCGCGGCCGCGCCAGCTCGCGCAGGTCCATTTTGCTCAGCGCCTGCCCGGCCAGCTCCACCAGCTTGGTCCACAGGCAGTAGTTATCCTGATTATCCATGCTGATGAAGCGCTGCTTTTTTAGCTCGCCCAGCAGCAGATACACCGTACTTTTCGGGATCCCCAGCTCCGCTATTATCGTCGCCGCGCTGCAGGGGCCGATGCGGCCAATTAAATTGAGGATCTCAATCGCGCGGGTCAGCGCCGGGACTTTCGTTGATTCCAACATACTGGACTCCAATCCTGAATACTGGAATCAGTGTTGCGATTGTCCGGGCGGTAAAGTGTGAGCAACCTCGCGGGGCAATCGCTTTCCCGTATGCTGGACCGTTCGCAGCAGAAAATTGCGACTTAACGCACAGAATTTTTTCAGGAGAGTACAACAGGTTGGACAACCGGCGCCCCGAGGATGCGGTGCGCCGGGGGAATGACTTACAGCGAGAGGGAATCCACCACGTTAATCCAGCCATGTTCGCTGGCCAGTGGTTGACCATTCAGCCAGCGACGCAGCATGTTTAACGCCATCATGGCGCAGACTTCCTGGCGTACCGCCAGGCTGTGGCGGGTGACGCTAAACTTCACCCGCAGCGCGAAGGTGCCGTCCGGGGTGGCCAGGGCCACGTTAAGGTGATCGTTTTCCTGGCCGCTCACCGCCAGGGCCAGGCCGGCAAAATGGTTTATGCGCCGCTCGGCGGCCCAGCGGGCCGCCTGCGCCAGCGTCTCCTCCTGCGCCGGAACGACTTCGCTGGCCAGCAGCGGCGCACCGGCGCGGGACAGCTGGAGTGCCAGCAAACCGCCGGTAAACTGCTCGCTGAGCGTCAGACTCAGCTGCCGCTCCTGCAGACAGCGGGCGATCTGCGCCGGTAACCCTTCAGTGCCTTCGAAAATCAGGCTGTCGCCAGCCACCTTACGCACCTCCGGCCACAGGGCCAGCATGGCGTCGCGCTGGTCGGCCGGTCCGGTTAGCTTGAGTTCAATAATCGGCATCGACGAACGGTAACCCATCACCACGCCAGGGGGCAACGTCAGCGGATTAAGACTTTGCGCCAGCTCGCTCTCCGAGCGGCCAAAGGTGGTCATACGCAGGCATACCGGCGGGTCCGGCAGCGTAAAGCGCTGGCGCAGACGCGGTAAAATTTCCTGCTCCACCATCACCTTAAATTCAGAGGGGACCCCGGGAGTGAAAAACATCAGGCAGCGGTTGAGCTGGATGGCAAAGCCACAGGCCGTGCCGACCGGGTTGTTGATCATCTCGGCGCTGGCGGGAATTTCCGCCTGCTTACGGTTACTTTCCGCCATCGGCCTGCCGCGCTCGGCAAAAAAGCGGGTCATGGTTTCCAGCCACTCGGGGTGCAAAATAAGCCCTTCGCCTTTCGCAGTGGCGGCGGCCAGCGCGCTGAGGTCGTCGCTGGTTGGACCGAGGCCGCCGTTGACGATCAGCACATCCGCCTGTTCGCTGCGTTCGCGCAGAATCGCCACCAACGCATCGAGATCGTCGCCAACGGTATTGCGGCGCGTTAACGGTAAACCCTGATTAAAAAAGAAATCCGCCAGCCATGCCGCATTGGTATCAACGATTTGACCATGCAACACTTCATCGCCAGTGGACAGCATTTCCACATTCAACATTGCTCACTCCTTGCCTGCCAGGTGAGAAATACTATAACGCAAAGCGGGATGCTGACGAGGAGGAAAATCTGGCGCGGCAAGAAGATACCGCGCCGGAAGAGATTAGAAGCTGGCGCTGGCGCCGATGTATGGGCCGTCGGCGATGGTATTATCGCGGTTGCCATCTTTGCCCGCCAGGTTCAGGTAACGGTAGCCGGCCTGGATGCTGAGCGGACGCATAATGGTCCAGCTGGCGCCAACGTTGGCTTCCTGATAGCTATCAATGCCGCTGGAGAGCGAATCCGGAGAGTAGTAGTAATCGCCGTACAGACGGAAGCTGTCGCCGATTTTCCACTGCAGGCCGCCGCCGACCGCGGCCGCATAGCCTTCATCGCCCTGTTTCGGGTTGGTGTAAATACCTTTCCCCCCCACGGTCGCGAGGAACGGCCCCAGCGGAATATTGAGTCCCAGGCCTAAACCCGCTGCGTCGCCGTCGTTATCGCTGTGCAGCCAGTTACCAGAAACGGCCAGGCCGGTGGACTCGGTGCCGAACCCGACGCCAAGGTTGGTGTAATGCTCGCCTGCTTCACCGGTAACGCTGATCGCATGGGCCGCCGAAGAAATCAGCATGACGCCCGCCAGCGCCATAAAAATGCTTTTTTTCATTATTTACTCTATCCAGAAAATTAAAATCAAAGAAGTCCCGAAAAAACCTGAAAATTCTACTGCGCACCCGTCAGGAATCAATGACCTGGAGAAATGAATTTTCACAAGAGTGTAACCAGTTGCGTATTTTTACGGCATCGGGCGTTGCCAGAACCACGAACGGCCCATTTAGTGCCATTCGTATTCATTGTTAATATGGTTAACACTGATATATTGACAAAAAAGAAAACTAACGCCGCACGATCGGTGCGGCGCGGGTGAAAATGGGAACGATTAATGCTGCAGCCGGGCCAGGCGCTCCGAGGCGAGGCCGGTCAGTTTCGCCACCAGCGACAGGTCGAGCCCGTTAGCGAGCATCGCCCGGGCGATACGCTCCGCGGTCTGCTGCTCACCTTGCTCGATACCTTGCTGTAGACCTTGTTCAAGACCTTGCTTTAATCCTTGCTGATGGCCGCGTTGTTCCAGAAACTGGGCAATATTCATTAGCGTCTCCTTATGCGGCCGCCGGGGAACGTTTTGCGCAAGATGGCGCAAAAAAGCAACCGGATCGGCGGCGTTTCCTGCCTGTAATAAATAGTGCAACAGCGTCTTAAGCTGTCTGCGGCTAGTGTATCCCAGCGCCAGGAGCCTGACCAGCTGCTCATGCAGGTCCATCAAATCCCGCTGGCGAATATGCTTCTGCAGCAGCTCCAGCATCGCTACGCGCCGGTGGCGCATGATCTCATCGTCCGGGGTGCTAGTGATATCAATTAAGGGAAAATCTTCACCATAGATCCGCCGCGCGATGTCCGGATCGGCAAAACCTGCCAGCCAGCACATGGGATAAGGCCAGGGAGAAACGCGACCATGATAAAACAGCAGCGGGATAACCAACGGCAGCTGCGTATGCCCTTTATCCAAATGACGCTGCATCGCGGCTATCGCATAGCGCATCAGGCGAAATGCCATATGGCGATCCGTCGAGCTTTGGTGCTCTATCAGCAGGTAGATATAGCCCTCCCCCGCCTGCGTTTGCAGCGAGTAAAGGATATCGGAATGACTCGCCCGCAGTTCGTCGTCGATAAAGCTCCCGGATTCCAGCCGCAGCGTGTTCAGGTTACATAACGCGCGTAGCGGTGCGGGGAGGTGAATGTCGAGAAAATCCCTGGCCGTCGCCCGATGCGACAATAGGTGTTTAAATACAGCGTCGTGGGGGGAATTCGTCGCCCTTTCCATGGCGGTGCTCCATGCAATCATTTTCGCTTAACGTAGCACTCAACTAGACCTGAACGGTATTTCTCTTGCAGTTTACCGAGGCGGCTCGCAAACTATTTCACCAGCATACCGCCCCATCCCCCTACAGGAGAAACCCATGCGCCAAAGGACGATTGTTTGCCCGCTTATCCAGAATGAAGGCCATTATCTGCTGTGTAAGATGGCACCCGACCGCGGCGTTTTTCCCGGGCAATGGGCCTTATCCGGCGGCGGCGTGGAGCCAGGGGAACGTATTGAAGAGGCGCTGCGGCGGGAAATTCGCGAAGAGCTCGGCGAAAAACTTATTCTCACCCATATCGCGCCATGGTGCTTTCGCGACGATACCCGCGTCAAAACCTATCCCGACGGGCATCAGGAAACGATCTACATGATCTATCTCATCTTCGACTGCGTCAGCGCCAATCGCGACGTGACGATCAATGAGGAGTTTGACGATTACGCCTGGGTCAAAGCCGAAGATCTCAAAAACTACGATCTCAATGCCGCCACCCGCCTTACCCTCAGCCTGAAAGGACTACTTTAAGTCCACAACATACCGGTACAGTGCGACATTCAACCCACCCCGCGTTTGCCGCCGGATAAGTGAGGGGTTACGATACCGTTGTATGCGTCTGCTGCCTGACCCACTCGCACAGCGCCCGGCGCGAAATCTTAATCCCGCCGTTCTTTAACGTTTCCGGCAGCCGTAGCCAACGCACCGGCTGCTGGAAACGCGCTAACCGCTCAGCGCTCCATGCCGCCAGGGCGCTCATCTCGCAGCCGTCATCGCATTCCACCACCGCGACCGGGCGCTGACCATATTCGACATCATCCAGCGGTACAATAAACACCTGTTGTACCTGCGGATATGCGAGTATCACACGCTCGACCTCTTCCGGTTGAATACCTTCCCCACCGCTAAAAAAGAGATTATCCAGTCGCCCAACAACCGTCAGCCGACCGTTGTGTAATGCTCCGCGATCGCGCGTCGCAAACCAGCCTTCATCGTTTGTTAATGGCAACAATTGACCATCCCGCCAGTAGCCTGCGGCCATACTGGACGCCCGCAGCCAGATCTCGCCGGCGACAATTTTCACCTCCCGCCCCGGCAGCGGTTCGCCCACATCCGCCGCGCCGTCGGCCGCTTTGGCACAAACCGTGGAAGCGAACTCGGTGAGGCCGTAGCCGCAGAAACTGCGTATTCCCTGCGCGCGTGCACGCTCAGTCAATTCGACCGGGATCGACGCCCCGCCGAGCAGCACCGCCTTGAGGGAAACCGCAGCATCATCATTCAGCAGGCGCCATAGCTGAGTCGGCACCAGCGAAGCATGGGTACAGCCGTGCAGCATCTGCGCCAGCGGCTGTTTGTCACGTACCGTGAGTCGCGCGCCGGCCAGCAGCCAGCGCCAGACGATCCCCTGACCGGAGACATGGAACAACGGCAGCGACAGCAGCCAGTCATCTCCTGCGGCAAACGGCATCAGCGCCAGCACGCCAGCCGCGCTGGCCAGATGGGCGTTGGCGCTATGTACCGCCGCTTTCGGCAGGCCGGTTGAACCGGAGGTCAACGTCATCGACACCAACCGATCGCCATGCCAGCAAGCAGCATGCTCGCCCTCGACCAACTGCAGGGTTAACATCGGTAAATTCCCCGGCAACACATCGCCATTCAGCACCAGCTGATGCTGCATGGTTAACGCGGGTAACAACGCCTGCAGCAACACCGCTGGCAGCTGCGGATTCAGCGGCAGTACCCGCGCCCCGCACTGTAGCAGCGCCAGCCAGGCCAGCAGCGTTTCCGGCTGGTTATAAGCCCGGAGCGCCACTCCCTGACCTTCCATTACGCCCTGCGCGGCAAAACCAGACGCCAGCGCGTCAACCCGCGCGCACAGCTCACGCCAGGTCAGCGGCTGGTTATTGAGACGTAAGGCCTGGGCTTCACCGCGCCGCTGGCGCCAGTGGCGCCAGGGCCAGTCGTTAAAGGTCACAGCAGCGGCTCCAGCGCATCAATGTTAATCATCGGTAGCGTACTTTCCGGCCACGGCCGTATCAGTTGCGCGCCCATCAGCGCCAGCGTGTCGAGTCCGGGGATGGTCTGCGGCGTCAGCCAGGCGGCAATCCGCGCCAGCTGGGTTAACCCGAGGCTGGACTCGATCGACGAGCTAATCACCGCACTCAGCCCCAGGGCATGCGCCGCGGCGACCTGTTGCTGAACCTTTTGCACACTGCCGGTCAGCGTCGGCTTGATCACCACCGCGCGCACGCCCGGCTCGGCGACAAAGCGGAAATCCGCCTCGCGCAGGCTTTCATCCCAGGCGATAGCGATCCCTGTCTCGCGGCTAAAGGCCCGCGATTCCTCTCGCGTTTTGCAGGGTTCTTCAAGAAAGGCAATGCGCTGGCGATACGCCGGATTAACGTATTTGGCGAACTGCTGCGCTTTAAGCGGTGTCCACGCCCGGTTGGCGTCCAGCCGCAGCTGCAGGCCGGGGATAGCCTCCAGCAGCAGATTAACCACCATGCCGTCGCGGACCGCCTCCCACAGCCCCACTTTCACCTTAGCGACCTTCTCGCCGGGCATCGCCGCCAGTCTGGCGAATAGCTCATCCGGGTCGCCGGAGCAGAGCGGCGCGGCGCGATAATCCGCGGCCAGCGGCAGCACGCCGCTGAGCTCCGCCTGCGCGCAGCTGATACCAAACGCGACGGAGGGCTGCATCGGAAGCGGCGGCTCCGCGCCGTTGCGCCAGGCCAGCGCCCACGCCAGCAGCGCCATTTGCGCCTCTTCCAGCGTCTCGTCACTGAATCCCGGCAGGGGAGAAATTTCCCCCCAGCCTTCGCGCTCCCCCTCCTGCAGGCGGATGAACAGCCCGTCGCGGGTTTTTAACCGCCGCTCGCGCAGCACCACGCCCGCGTCCATCGGTATCTGCCAGCGGTAAACCTGCGAAACGCGCATTATGGATTCCGTTTAAATTTGCTGAAGTCCGGCTGACGTTTCTGGTTAAAGGCGTTACGTCCTTCCTGTCCTTCTTCCGTCATGTAGAACAGCATGGTGGCATTACCCGCCAGCTCCTGCAGCCCGGCCTGGCCATCGCAGTCGGCGTTCAGCGCCGCTTTCAGGCAGCGCAGCGCCATTGGGCTGTTTTGCAGCATTTCACGACACCAGCGCACGGTCTCTTTTTCCAGCTCCGCCAACGGGACCACGGTATTCACCAGCCCCATGTCCAGCGCCTGCTGCGCGTCATACTGCCGGCACAGGAACCAGATTTCGCGCGCTTTTTTCTGCCCGACGATCCGCGCCATATAGGAAGCGCCCCACCCGCCATCAAAGGAGCCGACTTTAGGCCCGGTCTGGCCGAAGATGGCATTGTCCGCCGCGATGGTCAGATCGCACATCATGTGCAGTACGTGGCCGCCGCCGATAGAGTAGCCGGCCACCATCGCCACCACCGGCTTCGGGCAGGTGCGGATCTGGCGCTGGAAGTCGAGCACGTTAAGATGATGAACGCCGGAGTCGTCCTGATAGCCGCCGTAGTCGCCGCGGACTTTTTGGTCGCCGCCGGCGCAAAAGGCTTTCTCGCCTTCACCGGTCAGCACGATGACGCCGATATTGTCGTCATAGCGGGCATCCGCCAGCGCCTGAATCATCTCTTTGACGGTCAGCGGGCGGAAAGCGTTGCGCACCTGCGGGCGGTTGATAGTGATTTTGGCAATGCCGTCGGCCGATTTGTGATAGCGAATATCGGTATAGCCTTCGGAGCAATCGTGCCATTCAACGGGGGCGTAGAGCATTGCTTCATCAAGAGAGATCATAGAATGTCCTTCAGTTAACTTGCCAGAATCTGCGCCAGACAGGCAATCACCGCCGCCGGGTTATCCCGGTGCGCGTTGTGTCCGGCATGGTGAATGATATGGGTATCGGCGGCGAGCGCTTGCGCGATGGCGCGAAACTTCGTGTCGCATTCCCCGCACAGGTAGTGAAAAGGAAAATCGCGAGCCTGCAGAGACGCGCGCAAATCGGCTTGCCGGGCAAGGGAGGTCGCCTGCAGCATCGCCGCCAGCGTCGCGCCGTTATTGCGGCTGCGTAAGGCGACCAGCGCCGCGCGCTGCCCGGCGTTTAGTGAAGCGAAGACCGGCTGCTGATACCAGTCGGCAAAGACCTGCGCCAACGGCTCATGGCGGAAAAGTTCTGCCCAGGCGCTATCGGTACTACGCCTCGCCTGCCGTGACTCTGCATCCTGCAGGCCCGGGTGTCCGCCCTCGACGATCAGCCCGCGCAGGCCTGCGCGCGGCTGGCAGGCGAAGTTCATCGCCACTCGGCCGCCCAGCGAGTAGCCGATCAGCCAATACTTATGTATGTTGTAACTATCAAGCGTAGCCTGCAGCAGAGCATTGACCCCGGCAAAGTCCTGCACCGCGATATCCGCCGAGCCGCCGTGGCCCGGCAGATCGAGATACAGCCGCGGCCAGGCGGGAAAGGCGTCGCCCACTTCCCGCCACTCGTTGCGGTCGCCGGAAAAACCGTGCAGAAACACCAGCCAGGGATAACCCAACTGACCGTTTTCGACAGCAGCGCTGAGGATCACAGGCGGCTTACCTGCGCCAGCAACTGCTGAAGGGTCTGTGTGCCGTCGGTCTCGTTGACCGCCAGCTCAATCACCGTCGCCCCCGCCCTGCGCCAGGCGGCCGCCAGCGCCTCTTCCAGCGACGGCCAGTCATCAGGGCGATGATAGGCCAGATCGAACATCGCCGCCGCGTGGCTGAAATCAACATCCTGCGGCATTAAGTAGAACTGGCGCCGCTCGTCCTGGGGCGTCGGCAGCATAGAGAAAATCTGTCCGCCGTTATTATTGACCACGATCAGCACCAGCGGCGCTGACGCCTGGCGCAGCAGGGCCAGTGAGTTAAGATCGTAGAGCGCGGAAAGATCGCCAACGATGGCCAGCGTCGGTCGGGCGCTGGCGCGCTGTACGCCAGCTGCAGTGGCGATCAGGCCATCAATGCCGCTGGCGCCGCGGTTACTGTAGACCGGATAACCCGCCGGCAACTGCGCCAGGGCGTCGATCAGGCGCACTACCAGACTGTTACCGACAAACAATTGGCCCTGCTCCGGCAGATAGCGCCGAATACGCTGCGCCAACTGGGCTTCGCCAAAGGGTTCGTTGCTGGCGACCGCTGCCTGCCATGCCTGGCGGGAGAGCTCAGGGATGGCCGTCGCCCACGGCTGCCGTTTCTCGGCCGGGTGCAGCTCAAGCCAGCGCTCAACGCTGGCAAGCAGGCGGCGGCCGCGGTGCTGCGCCGGATCGAGACGACCGGGCAGATTATCCACCAGCCAGTATTCATCCGGCTCGCAAGTCGCCTGCCACTGGAGCACGCGTTTGCCGGTCAGGCTGCTGCCGAGTTGCACAACGATCTGCGCCTGCGCCAGCTCGCTGACCGCTTTGCCGTTGCCCAACCACAGGTCGGCGCACGGCAGCGGCTGCCCGGTCTGCGACAGAACATCACCGATCAGCGGCCAGCCGAGGGTCTGCGCCCACTCAGCAACCTTTTTCCCTTCCGCGGCGCTCATTCTGCCCGCCACGACGACGCCGCGTTTTTGCCGCCAGAAGAACCAGTCGCGCTGTTTCTCACTCTCTAGCTGCAGCGCCTGGCGCAACCAGGGTTTATCGCTCTGCCACCAGTTACCGAGCTGCTGTTGCCACTCCAGACCGGTCTCATCCATGTCGCCATACAGTGGTTCGGCGAACGGGCAGTTGATATGCACCCCGCCGGCGTGCAGCGCCCCCAGCGCCTGGTCGATGGTTGAGACCAGCCAGCGGGCAGGAATATCCTGCGAGGGACGCGGCAGAGAAATCGTCTGCGAAGGATGGGAGGCAAACATCCCCGGCTGGCGGATCGCCTGGTTCGCGCCGCAGTCGATCAGCTCCGGCGGACGGTCAGCGGTCAACAGAATCAGCTTTTCGCCGGTGAGGCCCGCCTCAATCAGCGCCGGATAGAGGTTCGCCGTGGCGGTCCCGGAGGTGACAATCACCGCCACCGGCTGCCGGCTGGCCTTCGCCAGACCGAGCGCCAGGTGGCCAAGGCCGCGTTCGTCGAAATGGGTATGATGGATAAAGGCGCGGTTTTCCGCCGCCGCCAGGGTTAAGGGTGTCGAGCGCGAGCCCGGCGCGATGCAGATATGCTGCACGCCATGGCGCGTTAAAGCTTCCAGAATCACCGCCGCCCAGCGTCGGTTAAATGCGCTTACTGACATGAAATTGTCCGCTATCAAATATTGATGCTAAGTATAGATAAGGCAAAGTGACGTCGTTTTGATATGTATCGTCATTCCCGGCTTATGGACAAAGCAGCGAGCGCAGCCCGGCCGCTTTGTTGTCAATCTCCTGCCACTCCTGCTGCGCATCAGAGCCGCTGACGATCCCCGCCCCGGCATACAGCCGCAGGATGTCGTTCTCAACTTTCGCTGAACGCAGCGCCACGCAAAACTCGCTTTGCGCCAGCGACAGATACCCTGCGGAACCGGCATACCATTCACGGGAAAACGGTTCATGGCGCTGAATGAACGCCAGCGCCGCCCGGCGTGGCAGGCCGGCCACCGCGGCGGTGGGCTGCAGCTGCAGCAGACAGCGGCTGTCGTCAGGCGCCGCCAGCTCGGTCCAGATACAACGTCGAAGATGCTGCACCTTACGCAGCCTCACCACCTGCGGTGGCAGGACGTCCAGCGTCGAGGCCTCACTCTGCAGGCGCTGGCAGATATCCTCCACCACCAGCATGTTTTCCCGCTGGTTTTTGTCGTCTTTCATCAACCAGTCGGCCAGCTGCTGCGCCTTCGCGTCGTCCTGATGGTTCGCGACGGTCCCCGCCAGCGCTTCGGTGCGCAGCAGCGCGCCGCGCCGGCGCCACAGCCGTTCCGGCGTGGAACCGAAAAATGCCTGCCGGGCATTAAACGCCATCAGGAAATGAAAACAGTTGAGATTGCTGCGGCGGCTGGCCGTCATGATGCTCACGGCGTCCAGCGGCGCGGCAAACTGCAGGTCGGTTGCCCGCGCCAGCACCACTTTATCCATTTCACCGGCGCTAATCGCCTGCGTCGCCCGCGCAATCATTGCCTGCCACTGAAGATAGTTGGATGAGTGGCGCTCGCTCAGCAGCGGCGGTATGGCGCCGGGAGTCGCCTGAGTGGTTGTCAGGCTGGCGAGAAACACGCGGGCCATCGCCGCATCGTCGCGCAGGGAGATATCACTATGCAGCACCAGCCGCAGCACGGCCCTGCCGCCGCACCGACGCCACTCCAGTCGGGGCAGCACCAGGCAACCCTGCTGCGGTTCGAACGCATTCAGGCCGCAGATACGCAGATCCTGCTGCCCGGCCTGGCGTAAAAAGCGGTTGGCCGCGTCGAGCGAGGAAAAGGTTTTTACCGCCCCCAGCGTCGCCAGTTCCTCATCGCCATTACGCTGCTGCCAGTAAAACTGCGGCCATTGCGCCTGCTGGCCGCACCACAGCAGCGGATCGAAGGCATCATTCAGCGGAAAGGCAATATCGATAATTCGCGTGCCGGGCGAGTCAGGAAAAGACTCACCCAGGCCGTCAGATAAACGGGCCAGCGCGGTGGAAACAGACAGCACGCAAACCTCCACGGTAGTAAAACCCCACATTATAAGGGGTTCGACGGCGGAATAGCAGTACCCATGACGAGGGAGCGGGTTTATCTTCCCCGCTCGCCAGGCCAGCGCCCTGACGAGCGTGCTGAAAAATTAGACCGGGCGACTTTCCCGCGCCATTCCGATGTGGGGGATGCCATCCTCATCATAGACCTCGGTCACCGGCGTAAAACCGAAGCTGGCATAAAATTTCTGCAGATGCGCCTGGGCGCCGAGGTAAAGCGCCTTTTGTGGCCAGTGTTGTTGACAGCTGGCCAGCGCCTGCTCCATCAGCTGATAGCCGAGCTTCTCACCGCGCGCGGCGGGGCTGACGATGACCCGGCCAATCACCACCGGCGCAAACTCTTCTTCACTTTTGAGGATCCGCGCGTAGGCCAGCAGTTCGCCATCGCGCCAGCCGAGCAGATGGCGATTTTCGCCGACCAAATCATCGCCGTCGACATCCTGATAGGCGCACTGCTGCTCCACGACAAAGACTTCGCTGCGCAATTTCAACAGCGCATACAGCTGGGGAACGGTGAGTTCACTATGGTGGAGATCCTGCCAGGTCATCATCTGCTGCTCCTTATTGATATACTGATACTTTGCGACTCGCCCTGAGGACACTGGACGATGGAATTAACTTTTTTGGGGACATCCGCCGGGGTGCCGACCCGCACGCGTAATATGACGTCGATAATACTCAATTTGCAACAGCCGACCCGCGCCGAAATGTGGTTGTTTGACTGCGGCGAAGGGACCCAGCATCAGTTTCTGCACACGCCCTACCATCCCGGCAAATTGAATAAGATTTTTATTACCCATCTGCACGGCGATCACCTGTTCGGCCTGCCCGGTTTGCTGTGCAGCCGTTCCATGCAGGGGAACTCTCTGCCCCTCACCCTTTACGGGCCAAAAGGGCTCAAAGAGTTTGTTGAGACCGCGCTGCGCCTGAGCGGCTCGTGGACCGACTACCCCCTCACCATCATCGAAGTCGGCCCCGGTCTGGTGTTCAACGAAGAGGGCTATCGGGTCACTGCGTACCCGCTCAGCCATCCAGTGGAGTGCTACGGGTATCGCATTGAGCAACACGATAAGCCGGGCACGCTGGACGCCGCCCGGCTGATTGCCGACGGCGTGCCTCCCGGGCCGCTGTTTCACCCGCTGAAGCGCGGTGAGCGCGTGACCCTGGCGGATGGCCGGGTGATCGACGGCAGTCATTATCTGGGGCCTGCGACCCCGGGTAAAACGCTGGCCATCTTCGGCGATACCGCTCCTTGCCCTGAAGCGTTAGAAATGGCCCGTGGGGCGGATGTGATGGTCCATGAAACCACGCTTGAGCAGGCGATGGCCGGAAAAGCCAATAGCCGTGGCCACTCCTCCAGCCAGCAGACCGCGACGCTTGCCAAAGAGGCGGGCGTCGGCACGCTAATCGCCACCCACTTTAGCTCACGCTACGACGCCGAAGGCTGCCTGCGTATGCTGGCGGAATGCCGGGAAGTTTTCGCCAATACGCTACTGGCGGAGGATTTTATGGTCTATCGGCTGGCGTAAACCGCAGGCATAAAAAAACCGCCGACAAGTCGGCGGTTAATTCAGTTCACCAGCAATTTGATTACATCAGCGGCGTCGCCAGCTGCACAATGCTAATCAGCGGCTGCGGCCAGACGCCGAGCACCAGCACCAGCAGCGCGGAGATCAGCACCACGATACCGCCGGCGCTGTACTGCCAGTTCGATGGCGCATCACGGTTCAACTGCTCCGGGGCACTCAGATACAGGCTGACGGCCACGCGCAGATAGTAGTAGAGACCAATCGCCGAACCGACAACCACTGCGGCAACCAGCCACCACAGGTGCGCATGCACACCGACGGCCAGCACGTAGAACTTACCGATAAAGCCGAGGGTCATCGGAATACCGGCCAGCGACAGCATCATCACCGTCATGACCGCCGACAGGATCGGACGGTGCCAGAACAGGCCGCGGTAGGAGAACAGCGAGTCCGCATCCGGACCGCGGTACGGGCTGGACATCAGGCTGACCACGCCGAACGCACCGAGGCTGCTGAACAAGTAACCGGCCAGGTAAACGCCCACAGCTTCCATCGACATTTCGCCACTTTGCAAGGCGATCAGCGCCACCAGCAGATAGCCGAGGTGGGAGATGGAAGAGTAACCGAGCAGACGCTTGATGTTGGTCTGGCTCAGCGCCATCAGGTTACCGAAGATGATAGAGGCGAAGGCGATCAGGCCCAGCACCACGCGTACCGCTTCGCTGTTGCCCACCGGCATGTACAGGAACAAACGCATCACCACCCCGAAGATGGCGATCTTGCTGGCGGTCGCCAGAAAGGTAGAGACTGGCGCAGGCGCGCCCTGGTATACATCCGGCGTCCACAGGTGGAACGGCACCAGCGACAGTTTAAAGCCAAGACCGACGATCATCAGACCGAGGCCCGCCAGCAGCAGCGGCTCGTGCAGCGCGTTGTCCGCCAGGCTCTTGCCCAGCGCGAGGAAGGACAGGTTGCCGGAGTTCGCATACACCAGCGCCATACCGAACAGCAGGAAAGACGAAGCTGCCGCGGAGAGGATAGTGTATTTGATGCTCGCTTCCAGCGAACGCTTCTGACGGAAGGCGTAGCCGACCAGGCCGAACAGCGGCAGCGAAATCAGCTCAATACCGAGGAACAGCGCCGCCAGATGATTCGCACCGGCCAGCAGGATGCCGCCCAGGGCGGCGATCAGCACCAGCAGGTAGAACTCTTCTTTGTTGTCCTTGTAACCCTCAAGCCATGGGTAGGCGAAAGTACAGGTCGCAAGGCTCGCCAGCAGCACCAGCCCGGTATAGAGCATAGCGTAGCCGTCAACGCGGATCAGCGGGGTGACGTCCATGGCCCCGTTCTGGCCGACAAACCAGAGCGAGACCAGCGCGGCGTTAAGTCCGATGACCGACAGCGTGGCATTGAGAAAATGATTGCGTCGCCACGCAATGGAGAGCATCACAACCACCACCGTCAAGCCGACGATCAGCAACGGTAGCAGTGCGATCAGTTGTTGTGGAGTTATTGTCATGGCGATTTACGGCCTTGTAGTAGAAACAGAATTAACAAACCACTGCTGAATGTTGCTCATCGCAGCATGCGAGGTGTCGAGGATCGGCTGCGGGAAGAAGCCCAACAGCACCAGCAGCACCACCAGCAGCAGGATGATAGACAGTTCACGCAGGGACATCCCCGGCAACTCTTTCGCCGCCACTTCGCTTTTCGCTTTACCGAAGTAGGCGCGATGCAGCATCGACAGCGAGTAAACGGAAGCGAAAACCAGACCAAAGGTCGAGATAACGGTGATCACCGGCACCACTTTATAGCTGCCGAACAGGATCATAAATTCGCCGACAAAGTTACCGGTACCCGGCATCCCCAGGGTGGCGACAGCGAAGAACATCGACATCGCCGGCAGCCATTTAATTTTGCTCCACAAACCGCCCATCTGGCGCATATCGCGGGTGTGCAGACGTTCGTACAGCTGGCCGCAGAGAATAAACAGACCCGCCGCGGACAGACCGTGGGCAATCATCTGGATCACTGCTCCCTGATAGGCCAACTGGCTGCCGGTGTAGATAGCAATTAGCACGAAGCCCATGTGGGACACAGAGGTGTAAGCGATCAAGCGTTTGATATCGGTCTGGGCGAAGGCCATCCACGCGCCGTAGAAGATACCGATCACGCCTAGCCACATGGCGATAGGTGCAAACTCGGCGGAGGCGTTCGGGAACAGCGGCAGCGCAAAGCGCAGCAGACCGTAGGCCGCGGTTTTCAGCAAAATACCCGCGAGGTCGACGGAACCGGCAGTCGGCGCCTGGGAGTGGGCGTCAGGCAGCCAGCCGTGCAGCGGTACCACCGGCATTTTCACCGCGAAGGCGATGAAGAATCCGAGCATCAGCAGGTATTCCACGCCGTGAGACATCGGAGTTTTCAGCAGCTCTTCATAGTTGAAGGTCCACACACCGGTGGCGTTGAAGTGAACGAAGGCCAGCGCCAGAATGGCGATCAGCATCACCAGACCGCTCGCCTGGGTATAGATGAAGAACTTGGTGGCCGCCGTGATACGCGTTTTACCGTCAGAGGCTTTATGGCCCCACAGCGCGATCAGGAAGTACATCGGCACCAACATCATTTCCCAGAAGAAGAAGAACAGGAACATGTCGATGGCGAGGAACACGCCGATGACGCCGCCCAGGATCCACATCAGGTTGAGATGGAAGAAGCCCTGGTATTTTTCGATTTCACGCCACGAACAGAGCACCGCCAGCACGCCAAGCAGGCCGGTCAGCACCACCATCAGCAGCGACAAACCGTCGATCGCCAGATGGATGCTAATGCCAAAGCGTGGGATCCACGGCAGCACGAATTCCGACTGCCATTGCGGAATACCCGCGGATTGCGTCAGAGAATAGCCGCCCTGCATCCACAGCTGCAGGCCAAGCACCAACGTCAGTCCCATGGTAATCAGCGCGATCCAGCGCGGCACTTTCACGCCAAAGCGTTCGGTCTGCCAGCACAGGAAGCCGCCGATAAAGGGAATTAATATTAGCCAGGGTA
>ERZ506250.56-NODE-56-length-29466-cov-5.00666_pt1 | contig 29466 bp, 38 predicted proteins | sample MGYA00512367_ERZ506250 | MGnify/ENA metagenome assembly ERZ506250 | reverse complement strand
TGTAAAACTAAACTGCAAAAACTATAAACATAATGCAGGTTTAGGCCTGACTGCTGGGGTTACACAGCTAACAATCCGTCCATGGCTAGCCATTGCGGAGGCAGTTGCTGGTGTGGCCACTCCACACCCGACTCTTCCGGCTGAAAGCATAGTCAGTGTACCAGGAATGAAGTGCAAACTAACTGGGACTTTATTTAAAGGGCAGAACTCAGTTATCTCTGTGGTTGGAATGCCGCCATGGCACAGATATAAAGTTACTACCCGGTGTGATTTATCAAGCACCTCTCAGCAGCAATATATCGTAAATATTCCAAACGGAGCGAACGCTGGCATTACTACACGCACCGACTCAGTTCCAGCTGTAACGACAACAACCACTATAAGCGGAGGGTTAGCAACCAGTACCTCAACTGCTAAAAATAAAAACTTCGAGCCAGTATTTATTACTAATGCTGGAAATCTTCCTGATAATACATTTAGCGAAACAAATAAGCAGGGATTCGATATTCATCTGGATGGCACACAACCAAACGTTATTAATGACGAGTATCCTGTATCCATTGAAATCGAAGCTATCGATTGAACTATTTATTAAAATGTTAAGATGTCGCGGAATTTTTCCTCTACACACAAGGAATTAATTATGAAAAAAATCATGAGGTGAAAAATGGTTACCTGGAAGTGGGGTAATTTTATCTATCCATACGTAATATTTAGTTGGGGCACTGTAATGCATCAGGTTTTTGCTTCCGAAGCATGGATTGTAGTTTTGATTACTTCGATTCTCCTGGCGTTCAGATTACATAAGTGCTAATGGTGTTTAAATATCACAACGCGAGTTATTGTTCATTAAAAATCCGCCAGCTTAACACTGGCGGTGAATTTTACTCTGAAATCTCTTTTTTTAGTGCCGTTTCTGCATCCTCAAAAATTGTTGCAAGGTCAGTAAATTCGAAAGAATAGTAGAGCTGACCTGTAGCCTCCAGCCCCTCAGCCTGCGTATCAAACAGCACCGTTGCAGTAGTCCCGTTGATACTGTCGACCCCTTTGGCGGTATATGTCACAGTTACAGGCGCGGCACTAAGCGGCTCAACGAGATTAAGGTATGGGATGGTACGAAACGACTTCAAATTTTGCGTGAGGGTAAATGACATTTTAGACTCCTGCTACCCGTGAAACTTCTACCCAGCCCTGACGGAACGACGTGTTCATCGCCATCAGGGTTATCGTGCATGCACCCGTCACCGCACCACCAGGAAGGAAAATATTGCCGCCAGTAACAAGGCAATTTGATGTGTCTGCACATCTGACAACCATCCGCTTACCTGTATGGCAGTATCCGATGTTGGCTACATTTCCCGAGGCATTCCACGTCCAGGATTCATCATAGCCAAGAGGGTCTGTACCCTCAGAGAGCGTCAGTGATGAAGACTGAATTGATTTACCCCTCACACTGATTATTGACTGCCGGCGCGATGCGGTGGTCATTGCCGTATTGGTGTAAACGGTTCCTGCCACGCTTCCGTTATATTTATCAACGTTTACGTCTGCCTTTACCGATGAGGCAGCAACATTAAACAGTGAGGTCTGATAATCGCTGGTAACCGCCCCTAATAACGTCAGGTTTTCAATATCAATTTTGCAGTTCCAGTTGATGTATATGAAGGCATTTGGCCGCGCCAGGCGAATAGCCTTAGCACGGAAAACAACCTCACCCTCAAAATCAAACGGTGAGAGCTGATTCGCCCCGTTATATCCGTAACCGTCCACATGCATCATGTCAATATCAGCGACCAGCTGAACGCACGCAGTCGCACTCGCCCAGTTTGTACGGTGGATGCGGAACCACCTCAGACCGGTATACCCCCCCACTTCCGACGGGCTCATAAATGAACCTCCACGAATTGACACATGTCGGCCATTGCTGTCCAGCCAGTAAACTGTGATATTAGCCGGGTGGTTTACGAAGATATTTTCAAATTTGACACTATCTGAAGTAGACCCGTAAATCTGGTTAACAGGAACAAGGTTGTTTCTGCTGTTATTTTCAAATTTACACATTCCGCCAAAGAGAATGTTGTTTGACCCACCACGAATATAAGACACGCCTGAATAGTTATTTTCAAAATGGCAGCCCATAAATCTTATTGCATTACAGTTATCATACTGATTCAGCATGTTAATCTGATGCGTTACTTCTGAGCCCGCACTGAGTAAACGGCCTCCGGAATTTATCCTTACCTGATTAAATACCCCATCCATAACATCTGTCATATCAAATGACGACAGTGGTGGTGACCAGACCTGCACGTTCTCTACCGCAAAGTCCCAGCCAACACCATAGAAGTTAAAGATTCTTTTACGGGTCCAGTTTGCAGTTTCCCCAAGCACTGAGAAGTTACTCAGATAAAGTTCGGATATTCTGACCCTTCCTGTTGAATCCCAGCCGGCGGAGCTGAAGTCAAACAGATAATCATCATCTGACTCTGCACTGGGATGTATGGCAAAGACAGTCTGGAATATCCCTTCACCGCATAATGCAAAAGGACCAAAAGAAAGTTCAACTTTTGTTTTGATGTGCAGCAACCCGGCAGGGACATTAATTCTGCGTCTGGGAATATGCTCTACGCTGGTTGAACCTAAAGAACTCATAGCGGCAATGGCGCGGTTAAGCCCAAGACCATAATCAACAAAACCATCTACAACATCCGTGGCGTATACAAAATCCAGCAGATTAAGACTGTCCCAGTTTTTGTCGTGCTGAGTCCTGGCTACAGCCCCTGTGTATGGTTGTTTGACAGCCAGTAACGCATCCCCCACCCCCTCTTCGCCTGAACCCAGGTTTTGGCGAAGCGCTGCATCACCGACAGATACAAAATGCGCAGCATCAGTATCGGTCCATGTTTCGTCAGTATTACCAGCCGTGGTAAACGGGATATCTGTCGCTGCGGTGAGTTTATACAACTCGTTGTTATAGCGAATGAGCTGGTTATACTCGGTGAGCGTCAACGGACCGGCAGTGTAATCACCAATTACCTCATACCCAGAGCTCGCAATGAATGTATCAAAACGATTTTCCTGACTTTGCATCTGACGATCATGGGCCTTCTCCATGCCGAACCAGGTGCGGCGGAGTACATCGAAACGATCGGGTAATGACTCCGATTCTCGGTCATTGACTAATTTATCCAGGTTAGTTGCGTTCCTCAGCAACACCTGTGGTGATGTCGAGCCAAGCTTTTCGTTGTCGGCCATACATTGTGCTCCAAAAATGAAAAACCCGCCGAATGAGGCGGGTGAATGGGTGCTTTTTAAAGAGTTAAGCGACGTCGCCGGGGTATGTGGCGTCGTCGTAGGCATAGAACGATTCGAGGTATTCTTTAGCGGTGACCTGGCATGTTCCGTCAGACTGCGGGGCGATCTCCTCTACAATGGCGTCGTAGACGTGGCGCGTTGAGCCGCAGAACACCAGGCGGATCGGCTCGATGGTTGCCGATGACAGGTCAACCTTCATCGGGTCATCAAACTCGATCAGGTGCGGGACTGACAGCTGAAAATCGCCCACCCTGCTCGCCACCATCAGCCCGGATGCAGAGCCATCCTGATAGCGGATCAGCGCGCGGGGGTTTTCAAACGACCAGTCCAGCGGCTCCGTGACGGTGAACGTTGTCACGCCATCCGCCGTTGTCATCGCCTCCACCAGACAGGAAATCGTGTTGTTGCCCGGAATATCATCCGTGAGCACGATGCGATCGCCCGTGTTGTAGCACAGCGCGTCCAGCTCGGTAGTGGTCTGGAACGTCACCCGCTGCTGAAGGTATTTCATCAGGCGACGCATGCCGATCTGGTAGGCGTGATCCTGATTCAGTACCCCATCGAGTTTGTAATTCTCGACTTTCACCGGAGTGGGATTATCAGGCGTCCGGCATTTAACGGTCTCCTCTGCCCAGGTGACGCCGTTGATGTACGTCACGTCGACACCATCAAAATCATCGTCGGACGGCACGGTAAATCCGCTCTGTAGCTCCTCCACCATCTCATGCGGAGTGATCACACCGGTCCAGGGCTTAATCCCCTCACGGTTGACCGTCGCCAGGCCATCGCTCAGCAGAAAACGTGACTTCCCGGCATTGGCTATCATCTGCAGCATTTCCAGCGCTGAGATACTGTCTCCGGTAGCAAAATCGAAATACTCTCCCCGTGGCGTCCAGCACGCAGACTCCAGCGAGTTGATGGTGTCGACATCCATCTCCAGTCCCAGCGAGTTCCCGACATGCAGCAGCGCCCCCGAAATAGTTCTGGCCGTTCCGGTTTCATAGGCCCGTGTGGCGACAACGTTTACGCGGCGGTCCGACTGCGCCGCCAGCTTCCCGCCCGTCTCAACGGTCACCGCCATCAGCGATACGCCGGGATAGGATGAAGGGCGCGTCAGTAGTCGCCCGCGCAGTGCCTGCCAGTACATCGAATCCCTGGCGTTGTTTGAGCCCTGCTCATTGCGCCGGCGACAGCGAACTTCCACCAGTCCCGGAGAACTGAGGGTGATCCGCTCAGTGAATCCCAGCCCGTTGACGTTTTTAAGCGCATACTCGCCCTGGTGACTCACCCACCCCGATCCGGAACCATAGACGCGATACTGAATCTCCCACTCAACGTGGCGGATCCGTTTTTTGCCCTTACTGTCAAAGCCACAGATGCCGTTCGGGAAGGAGAAATTCACCTCGAATGCATCCACCACTTCATTCTCAGGGCATACGAGGAAAGGCCCCAGCCAGCTCAGCGTGTCGTTAAGACCAGTGGCTTCATAGTCGATCATCGTCCTGGCGGTGAATCCCGGCCATGACTCATCAACGGCACCGGAAACCAGGCGCGCCACCGTCGCCGTCGTGCCGTCAGCTGACACAATCCGGTACTCATTCCCGCGGTGAGCAAGTGAAAGCCGTTGCACCCCCTCCGGCATCCCGGAGAATACGGTGCCCGTGGCAGAGTTATAGGCGAGTGTCACATTCGCCGTTACCGCCGGGCTGCCGCCGGTTGATGCCGTGCCGGAGGTGTAAACCGGAGCATCACCGAAAACAGCTGCTGGCAGCGAAGAGGACGTGATCTCCCCACCCGCGAACGGACTGGCCGACTCGGTTATCAGTACGGTACCGCCGTTGTCCTGCGCAACCAGGCCAGAGCCAGTGAGTCCCTCGGTGATGGCCGCCAGCAGTCCCGACATCGAGACGTAGTTAGCCACCAGCGACACCGTGTAAGTTGTGCCCTGCCAGGTTATCGTGAACGTGCTGGAGCTGGTTGAAAAATCGTAGGTGGTCGGGGCCGCACTGGCCTGGACTTTTGCCGCACTCCCCCCGGTTCCGGGCACCGCAGCCTGACCAGGAGTATATGACGCGATAAACAGATCGTAATCGACGCTATTGAAACTGAGCGTCACCGGCATACCAACCACCGGCGCGATCTCCGTCAGCAGCGGGCTTGCGATAACGCTGTATCCGGCCGCCGTGGTGATCTGGTAGTTCGCAGGGGCTTTCAGTTCGACCACGGCGCCAGCGCCCCAGCTGGGCGGCAGTACGTTATCGTTCTCGTCATTATTGTCATCATCATCCGTATCCAGCCCGGTAAACGTTACGCTCGAACCGGATACGGTCATGCTGTCTGCGATAATGTCGTCTGCGTCCGGCGACGTCTGGGCCATATCCAGCCCGGTGCCGGATGATGTCCCTCCGACCTCCGTACTGTTGACCCAGTTTTCACTGCGCTCATCACCGGAAACGTCCGCGCCTGGCGGATAATGGGTGCTGCTGAAACCCGGCAGCGTCGATGCAGGAGTGCTGCCTACCCTGATATCGCCATTGGTATAAATCAGGTCACCAACACCGAGGCATAACAGCATCTGGACGCGCATTTTCGTAGGATCGGCGGCATCAAACCGGGTCACAGGCTGGACCACGTAATCAGGGTAGATACGCACCCGGCCAAACACCTCACGAATGGCATCACCGAGTTTTGCGGTATTCGCCTTTGCCGGGTTCAGGTCGAGACTCCGCCCTGTGGATGAGGTATAGCCGCCCGTATCGATGTTGCTCATCATAAACAGCGAATAGGCTGCAGCGGCAACGGAGATACCGACGCCGATCCACGCGATTGTGGCGGCCTCCAGCCCGAAGGGAACCGGATAAAGCCTGACATCACTATCAGGGCGAATCACATACTTAGCCCACTCGCCTGGCGGAATTGACTGACCTTCAACCTCAACGGTCAGCGGTGGGACATCCCGATCCTCGTAGCCTTCAACATTTGCCACCAGCCAGTTGCGAATACTGGTTACACCATGCTCATGCGTTTCGAGTGGTTCACCGGGAAGCCGGGACGGGTAAAAACGAATGGTCATTGCCAAAACTCCACTTTGACAAATCGGCGCTTAAACCGCGGCAACGGCAGAAAGGTGACGTTCGTTCCCGGATTGCATTCCGCCACATGCAACAGACCATCGATACTGACCACGATCCCTACGTGGGTGACAGTCGACCCGGAATAACAGGCCACCCCGGCCCCTTCGCAGGGTTCGCAGCGCTCAAGGGTAAGCATCATCCGGCGCGCTTCCCGGTCGAGGCCCCCGCCGTCTTTGGTCACACCTGCAAAATCCGGCCAGAGAGGCAAGCCCAGGTCGCGGCGTATCTCGTTCACAATGCCGAAACAGTCGAGTTGCGGGTATACGCGCCCGCCCTTCAGCCAGGTGACTGAACGGTATTTATCAGGATTAAACATGGAGAAACCTCAACTCATGTAACGCAGAGCGGGAAAATTATTAAGTGTGTAGCGGTTACGTGGCCAGGCTGTATCAAGAATATTCATATAGCCCGCGGTGATCTGCACCTCTGTCGCCGTCCAGGAGCCCGACTTGATTTTCAGCGTATACGGCACTTCCGCAGGGGCTGCTAAATCCGTGGAGATATAACTCCGGTACGTCAGCCATGCAGGCAATTTGTTAGCCAGGGCATAGCGGATCGCCGTGGACACAACGCCGTCGATATTGCACAGGGCGAATTTGAGGTCCTGCGTGCCGTCCGCATTACGCGCCGGCAGCGCAATGTCTATCGCACAGGCGGTAAACGTTACGGTATCTCCGTTCTCCGTCGTTGCCGTGATGCTCTCGTAACCCTGGCACAGATAATGGACGTCAGAGCCAATGGTGATCTGCAGCGTTTCAATGATCACCTCCGGCCCGCTGCTGGCGTAGAGGCGTTTAATCTGCGTCATGCTTCGGCCACTCCTTATTCAGCGCAATATCCAGCAACGAACTTCCGACGATCCATTCCGGGTAATGCCCCCATCCAGATGGAGGCAATGGGCGCTCCCAGAGTTCTACTGGCGCGGTATATCTCCAGTAAAGCCCGCCTTCGGGAGTGGGGCCTTTATAAATATCCGTGAAACGACACACGTAATTTTTCAGCCCTACAGGCGTTAATAACGGTATGTTGAACCACGCCGCCCCATCTGATAACTCATCCCGAAACCACGCCTCAAAAGCCTGCGCCTGGGCGTCAGAAAAAATCCAGGCCAGATCTGTTTGGGTTGGTGTCGAGGTGTAGGCACGCCGCTGTCGTGCCCGGCCAGTTACCATCTGAGTCCGTTTCAGAGGAGATACAGGAGTTAAACCAAAACTCTCTTTAAGCGGTCCAGGCAGGTAAGCGGAGGGGTAATAAAGCGTTGTGGTGATAGCCATTAGCTAATTTTCCTCCCCGAGGTAGTTTTCCCCATCAAGGCCTTATGCAAATCACCCTGCCCTGTAGCAATAGACTGTACCGCTTTTTGATACCCCATCTGAGCGCCATCGGATGCAGCTTTCTTCATCATGGCAATTTGAGCATCAGAGGGATCGCCGTTGACATAGAAACTCATACTCGGCGCATAGGTTGCCCCCCCTGTGGACTGGTTTGCTACTCGATCCAGAGTGGCATCCAGTTTCGCGCTGGTTTTCGCCGTTGTGACACGCTCTCCTTTTTGAAGCAACCAGGTTCCAGTTTCAGGAACTGAATCAACACCATCATGAGCCATACCTGAAAGGGAAGCAGCAGAAATAGCTGCAACCATAGGCTCAGTGACCGCAGCCGCTGCAGCCATTGCAGCTGGAGCTAATCCAGGTCCAACTATTGGGATTGCAGCCGTTGATGCAAAAGCGGCAAGTTGAGCCTGCAATGCGGTTGCTTGCGCGTTAGCAATCATTGCAGGAATCGCAGAGGCTTGGGCTGTTTTGTTTACCAGCATCTGAACACCTTGATACACAATCCATTGAGCAGCCATATCAACCAGAGCTTTAATCACTGCCTGGCCAAGGTCTGCAAATACTCCCTTTATTGCCTCCCCCATCGATTCAGTTCCGCTTACAACATCATATAAATGTTCTGAAACTGAGTCCGTAGCAGCCCCTAAGATTGATGTCATTGCGTCCGCTGCTTGTTGGTAATAATCAGTTGAGCTATCAGCAAAATCAGCTAGAGCACTAGAAATACCAGATTGCCAATCATTTCTTAGGTCATCTGACTCATGGTAATAATCCTTTTGGATCTGCAATCTTTCTTCAAGAGCTTTTTTTAAGGCGGTTTTCTTTTTTTCATATAAGCTTTCTTCAATGTCGCCAGCTTGAAATTGATTTAAAAGCTCCTCTTGTCGAGTTTCATAATCCTGCTGAATGCTGTTTATTTCACGCATTCTTTCGCGGTCTTTCCCTCCGAATGAAAGACCGGATAGTTCATTATCATAACCCTGTTTAACAAGCTTATTCTGTTTATTTAAAACTGACACATATTCTGCAAGCTTAGCATTCTCCTTGTTTGTGCGAAGCTCTTCTTTTCTTGCATCAAGAACTTTTGCAGCAGTACGAAGTTGCTCTTTCTGTGACTCTGATAGTTTTTTAAGGTTTCCACTAGATATATCAAAGTTTATTTTATCAAGCTCAGTAACTTTAGCTGTTTTTTTGCCAGTTGTTTCTATTAGTGCAGCTTGCTTCTGTAAATCAAGAAGACGACTCTTAAATGCATTATCAGTAGCATTTTTTTTGGCTTTTGGCTGCTTCTGATTAGAATCACCTTTTCCTAAAGAGTAATCATCCGATTTTGGTGTATCTATGCCAAGGTCAGAAAGTAAAGACGTGAGCCCTTTCGCTCCTTTATCTATCTGTTCTGGAGTCAATGTACCTTTAATTGAGCGAAGAAAACTCAGGCGCTTGTTTAAAAAATCAAGTTCTTCCTTCTGTTCTCTACTTTGATTTCCTCGTTTACCAAGAAATCTAATTCTTTCTTCTATGTCTCTCTCATCGGCAGCATCATAATTCCCTGAAACCGCGCCAATACGAGAGCGAGTGTATGCGGCGATTGTCCCCAGACCACCAGCAATACGCCCCACAACCCCGGCAAGGCTTATGGCTTCACCAACCAGGTCTGATAGCCCCTGAAGAACAGCGGGATCGGTGAAGACGTCACGAATATCATCAAGTCCAGACTGTAATGGCGTAAGATCCACTTTAGCCAGCCCGGAGGCTATTTCCATCTTCAGGCCACGAGCGCTAGCCTCAATATCCTGAAAGAACTGGTTTACTTTGACGAGGTTGTCAATATCCTCTTGTGGCGGGGCAATACCAAAATCTTTTGATAATTGAATAAATTGCTTTAACTTCTCATTGTTGTTCTCGAACAATGGAAGCATTTTTGATAAGTCATTACCGAGGCTTTCAAGAATATTAGTTTTACCAGCCTGACTCGGTATTTTCTGCAATGCTTCACTGATAGCCATAAGTTGCTTATCAGGAGATTGCTCGGAAAGTTTTTTAGCAGAGAGGCCAAGAGTATCGAGTGCTTGAGCCGCCTCTCCTGATTTATTTAAAACAGCATCACCAACTTTATCATTAATGTCTTTAAAAATATCTGCAATGTTATCGCCAGTTAAACCAGCCTGTTCCGCTGCGTATTGCCATGACAATAAATCCTGCGTGGACATTTTTAAGGATTTAGCCCAGCGGTCGGCCTCAGTTACCTGTTGAGCTGTATTTTTAACAATGGATAACCCAGCAGCCCCTATTCCAACTGCTGCTGTGGCTGCAGCTGCCCCAACTGCGATGATTGCTGAACTTACCTCTTTGGCGTCTTTTTTTACCTGGTCACTCCACTTCTGGGAAGCTCTTTCGGCTTTGCCCATGCCCTGAACAAATCCACCTACTTTGGCAATCAGGTCAATTGTTAACGTACCGAGTGACTTGCCAGCCATTGCGTTTTCTCCAGGCAATAAAAAACCCCGCCGCAGCGAGGTTCATCATTAATTTGAAAGGCTACTTTTTAAATGCCTCAGCATAGGTTTGGGCAGTTTTTTGTGATGACTCCATGAGATCATCAGTCAGCGTTTGCTGCCCCCATTTGGTTACTTTCCCGTTTACAAAAGTAACGACCAAACGATCATTGGCTAACTGTTCATTGTCTACAATTGTGTAGGCATACCGTGTCTTATTCCAATAGATCCAGCGCTCACGTTCTGCGTTTACATCCGTCCGTCGCGGTGCTCCCATGATCTGCATAACATCATTTTTTGTCATACCAAGGGACAACAGCATTGACTTCTGGTTGTAGTCAATTTTCTGTTCTGATGGCGCGCAAGCTGTGATAGCTATAGACGAAGCACCAAGAAATAAAGCTAAAATTATCTTTTTCATACCCCTATCCATGTAGTTAATGATCTTATGATCATAGTGATGCTGAATTGTATTTTACAATTATTAATGCCAACTTTTCATAGCATCTTCCAGAGATAATGGCGCTTCGTTGATGTGCGGTGCAAAGTCACTAACCTTGAACGGAGGCGTGTTCTTTGCCTTATTGATGTTAGCTAGGACAGAAGCCACCAGCGAAGCCCCCCACTCGGTTCGCATTATGACATTAAGCTGACCATACTTATTACGGTACTTTACCCACACCTGAAACTCACGAAGGCTCATTCGCTCCTGAGCCTCCGCTATGGTCCGCCCACCGATGCCGTTCATGACTAACTCACACCAGAACTCGTCTTCTCCTGTGAGTTCGTAGTCTTTCCCAGATCGTTGACTTCCTGGATGACGGCCAGCAAAGCAATAACGATCGGGCCGTCCAGCGCCCCACGCTCCGGGGTAGCAGTTCCAAGAATGTCAGCCGCGGTAAACACTGGGGCGCCGTCCTGATCGCAAATATGCGCCGCAATGCGCTCAGCAATCGGGTCCGATTTCCCGTTATACGCCAGCAGTTCAGCTTTAGTGGTGTGGTAGCCCATCGGGCGCACATAGACGGTTGCGATATGCTCTTTCCCGTCACGGCCTTTCCACTTAATTTCTTTTTCCACGGGACGCCCGGTAAAGGCACCGGTTTCTTTTAACGTATCGAGAGTAAGTTGCATTTCAGCTCCTGAATAGAAAAGCCCGGATAACCGGGCATATTAATTACGCTGCGGCCTTAGGCACCCATACGGAAGAGCCAGACCGCTGGATCGTGGCGGAGGTCGTCACAACAGCGTTACCCTGGAAATCAAACGGGAAATCGGAAACGTAACCCTGGAAAATGAACCAGGTGCGATCCGATGGCAGCACCAGGCCATCAACAGCATCCTCAGCGCCAGGAGCGGCGGCTGTCGGGACACTGGTTCCATCTGACCAGCCAACCGCAAAAGTTAACGGCGTCTGGTCATTCGCTTCAGCGAGGCCATGCAACATAATGTGGCTGGCGTTCGTCGGATCAGCGTTAAGCCCGACGGTTGCGGCCGCAGGCGTTTTAAGCCCCTTTTTGTAGGTTCTGGAATCCCGTTCACTCAGACAGGTATCTTCAATCTGATCGGCAGGGTTCCCGCCGGGGTTGAAACTGGTGATGCATTCAACCTCGCTGACCACGCCAGACTTGAGCACAAAAAACTGCGTGCCTTGCGTTAATACAGACATGTTTTGTCTCCATAAAAGAAAAACCCGCACAAGGCGGGTCAGTTTGGGGTTGTTGGTTATCTGGGCGTTATCCAGTCAACATCGAAGGAATAGCGGTATCGCATTGTTTCAGGATCGCGGCTTTGTTCACCCCATCGGGTGATATAGGCCTTGCCCTCAATCGCGTCGCGTAAAGCACGGGCAGCAGCGATCACGTCGGTGTCAGTATCGCCATAGACATCAACCTGCAGAGAATAGTGATCCGCATCTGGCCGCTGGTTCAGATAATTTTCAGGCGAGCCACCTATGTTTTGCCAGACTGCATAGGGGTAAACGATATTATCGTCCTGCATACCGAACGGATAAAGCCGCACGGGATTAGAGCCTAACAAATCCCTGACTGCCTGGCTGGCTGCGCAAACTGCAAATATTGGAGCAATCATACCGGCGTTCCTTTTTTAGCCGCTCGACGAACAGCGCGATCGATGGACTTTTCCAGCTCCAAAGCAAAAACGTTAATCACATCGGTATCGACCCCATTCAGTGCAGGCCTAATTATTGGCCTCGCTGCAGCATGTTCTGTGCCGAATTCAAGGAATCGCCAGTACCAGGTATCCCCGCCGGGATTACCTTTATCTCCGGCAGTGTTAAAACTTTTACCCGCCCTGCCTTTTCGGACGTTGGCCTTTGTATTGGCGTATTGCCTGGCGCCGCCCATCACCCCGACACGAAACGTTGGATCGCCGGTTCTGCGAAACGCCTTGCTGCTGAAGCTGACCACAATGTTTTTGTAGATAGCCTCTTTGGTGAGAGGGTCATCAACCCGCGCGGCATTATTGCGCGCTCTGTCCCTGATGACGTTCGCCGCTTTACGCAGCGCTGCACGACCGGATTTATCGCGAGTGACCTGTGAGACGGCATCCAGTTTTCCCAGGACGGAATCGAGGCCGGTCAGGTTTACTTCCACGCCATCAGCCATCGTTAGCCCCCTCTGAACATGGCAGTGTCAGGTATTCCCTGCCGCTCCGGGGGTCAGGTAAAACGCCCTCAATGTTGTAGATGCGGCCACGAAACAGGATCCGATGTTTCCGGGTGACGCCCTCACGGTAACGAATCGTTATCCGGGTGGTAACCTCGCCCTGAGAGGCCTGGGCCGCAATAAACTCACGTGCGGATAAAGGAGCGACTTCGGCCCAAAGGATTGCGACATCGCGCCAGGTATTAATTACGGCTCCCGTTGTCGGGTTCTGTTCTTTGACCGGTTCCTGCAGGGTGATCCTGTGACGCAATTTTCCGGCCTGCATATCACCCCCTGGGTTTCCCGCTCAGATAGGTTTGCTGCTCTGGCGCCTCATCGAGATCGCCGGCAAGCGACTGGATAATTACATCGGACAGGGCGACGTTAGACTCAGCCAGGCGGTTTATCGCTTCCGTCTGCTCTCGCTGTGCTGTTGTTTGTTCTCTCAGCGCTGCTATCAGCGCGTTTACCAGTTGCTCGTTCATAGGCTATTTTCGTCCACTTTTTTAACCACTCACGCCGTTTAGCACATCCTGAGCAGCCCATTAGTTCCACCTCCGGTGCCTAATCAGCAGCGCCTCAACGCCCAGCGGAACTTCCGATAGGTTCTGCGCTGCCGCTTCGCGGTTCGCATACCAGTGTCCAATCAGCAAAAGCATTGCCGCCCAGATGCCGGAAGTAAAAATAACCTCACGGGGCTGAGTTTCCCCTTCCACTGGCGGCGTTAATGTTTCGACCAGCGCACCGTCGCAGAACCGCTCAACATAATCGACGGAGGCCGAAGCATAGGCAGCAATAAGCGTATCTTCGTCGTCACCATCAACCTTCAGATGCGCCTTTATCTGCGCCAGCTGTTCCTCGCTTATTTCCACCTTTACCCCCTGGTTTGGCTTTAGCAGGCTCCGCAGAACCAGAGTCTGTTGCCTTTTCCGGCTCAACCGCCTCGGCCAGATGCAGTTTCACCAGTACTTCGCCGATTTCTTTATGCACCTCGCGGATTTCCCCCTGAGATACCGTACCCAGGTGATAATGCGAGAACATACGGAGAGCTTTAATTTTCATCTCATTTACGCGGCCATTGCTGGCCGCGCCCTTTTGTTATGCACCAGTGCTGACAGCAATATCACCCGTCACAATCGCTGCCGGGCGATAGTGGGCCAGCGCCAGGCGCTCTTCGCAAAGGATGGTCAGCATGTTTTTAACGAAGTTATCGCGGTCCTGGTTGCTGATCTCGATGGTGGCATCCATGCGATCCCAAACCTGCGACGCCAGGCCAAACGCGCCAACGGTGAATTTGCCTGCCGTCTGCGCTGTGGTCGACACCACCGGAAGCCCCCAAAGCACTTTCGAGGCAAACGCCTGCGGGCCACCGAGAATGTAATTGCCGTTAGCGTCCTTCAGCAGGGCAATACGGTGCCAGTCCGCCGGGTTCAGAATGATGCCGTCTGCTTCGAACTCACTCAGCGATACCTGATAGATGGCGTGTGCCAGAACATCAGCGCCAGTATCTCCGGTTGCGTTGAGTGTGGTTTCGTAGTCATTCGCTACTACGTTGAGCCCCTGCAGGTTATCGCCGGTACCGTCCCCGTTCAGCATCTGGTTCTCTTCCACCAGTGCCAGTCCGTACATCATGCGGGAATTGAGGTAAGACTCGAGCGCCGGGGCATCATCCATGATCTGGCGCGATGCCTGGATCCAGTGGGCGATAGTTTTCACGTTCGCCGTTTCTTTGGTGAAGGTAATATTACTTTCCGGCTTGAGGGTACCTTCTGCCACTGGTGCTGCAGCGTTGGTAAACACGTTTTCGCGCACGTATTCCAGCGCGTTACTGGTGATACGCCCCTGTGCCAGCAAGTCACGCACGGTCAGACGGCGAAGACCCGGCATAAGAATACCCGGCAGCTGCTGCGGCTGGACCAGGGCGCCTGCCGACGCTGCGCCGGAACCAATCGCTTTATCAAAACTGGTGACTTTCGCTTTGGTACGCGAGCCGTCCCAGCCCTTCATCAGGTCTTCAGATACGCGCTGAGCAAATGACTTCTGCGCAGTCTGATCAGGAGAGTTTCCGGCCAGTTTCTGCTCAAGATCGAACAGGCGGGTGCCGGTGGCTTTCAGTTCTTCCTGTGCTTTCGTCAGATCGATCTGCAGCTGCTTGTTGATTTCACCGGTCTGGTTGATGGATTTACGCTGTTCTTCGATAAGCTCCTTTACTTCTTTTTGGGAGTTTTCGATAGCTTTTTCAAGTACAGATAATTCAGACATGTGTTACTCCGTTAAGGTGTCCGCAGGTTAGCGGCAAATGAGTTAATGCGCTGTGCCAGCGCGTCAATGTCGTCGCTACCGAACTCGCTTCGGCCTGCAGACTTAACACGGGCGATAAATGCCTGTGCTTCAGAACGCGAAAGCCCGACTGAATCCCTCAGCCAGGCCTCCGCATCGCGAATAGATTTGATGCTGTCGATGCTCTTCATGGCCGTTACGCCAGCGAGCTCGTTAGCCGGGAAAGTACAGACGCTAATTTCCCGCAGGTAAGAGATGTTTTTGAAGATGAGCCCTGACGTGCCAACGGTGTAATCATCAGGCCCAACGGAAAACCCCACAGACATCCCTTCAACCGTGCCATGCTGCATGGCAGCTTTCAGGTCTTCGGCCAGGCTAAGCCCTGGAGTAAGTTGACCACGGACAAATAGCCCCTTGTCATCTTCATGCATGGCATCCCATTTACCGACCGGGATAGCACGTGTCTGGTGGTTAAAGAACATGGCCACCTTGCGACTCTGGTTAGCAATCACACCAGCAAAAGCACCTGGCAAAATAATGTCGCCATCGGCGTCGGTGTTATTAAAAACCGAGGCATACCCTTCAAATGTTCCCTTACTGCCGTCGCCGATGAACTTGATTTCTGTCTGGTCGAAAGCCAGCGTCTTCTGAATGTCAGGCATCATAGCCCCCATAAAAATTAAGCCCCGGCATTGCGGGGCTCTTTGTTTGTTCCGAGATCGGTAATGGGCACGTTCTGCGACTGCCGTGTCGCCACATCACCTCCGGGCAGCGGCGGCAGGTTATCCAGCCTTCGAACCTCGTTAACGGTCCGAATCCCGGTGTTGACCATGATTTGCATAAATGATGCCCGGCTTGTTGAATCACCGCGCAACAGCCCGTCGAGGTTATGCTCGGCGTGAATGACGCCCTGTTCTGACTCTTTGACCAGCCAGCGCTCAATGCTGTACTCCCACCGATCAAGGTAGGGTTTGAGGGTATACTGGAGAAAGCCCAGGTTTTGTTGTTCAATCCCCGATCCCCAGGAGGTGGTTTTGTCCACGTCGCCGACCAGATGTGGAGGCACGCCGTAAAATCGCGCCAGTTCGGCGACCTGAAATTTACGCGCAGCCAGAATTTCTGAATCCTGAGGCGAAACGCCGATAGGTTGCGTGGTGAAGCCGCTCTCAAGGATCCAAAGCCGCTTTTTGACCGGACCACCAGCAATCTCCTTAAAGTTTTCCTCCAGCTGCCCACGCTGCTCTTTCGTCAGCACCTTGCCGTCAGTCATCAGGATCTGCGGAGACTTCGCACCGTTGGCGAAAAATTCACGCTGGTTATCTTCCATCGCTATGGCCACACCAGCAGACTTCGCACTGAACGCCAGCGGCGAAAGACCAGTCAGACCATTGAAGCCAAATCCTTTGAGATGAAAAATTTCTTTCTGTGAAAAGTCAGCGTATTCAGTGTCCCGTCGGTAGCGGTAGATAATATTTTTACCGTTATCGCTCAGCCGAACTTCCATATTGGCGCTCATCAGTGGAACCATGCTAATCACGTCACCAACACCGTTTCGCTCAACATGTGCATAGGCGTTGCCGTAGGCACATAGCTGCATAGTCATTGCTTCGCGAAACTCAAGAGCGGTCATGAAGTTGTTGGGACGGAATCTCAGCAGTTTCGCCAGGGGGTGACTGTTGTCCACTTTCGTGCGCTGATCATTTTTGGTCTGATAAACATCGAGTGGTAAAGATGCTGTTACGGTGGAGATTAACCTGATGCAGGCCCATACCGTACTGATTTGCATATTACGCTCATCAGTCACAACAGAATCACCAACCACACCGTGCGCTGACGTACCCGCCATTTGCGAGCCCTTATCGGGTGTCACCAGGCGGCCGCCGGTCAGGATAGAGGCCATGCGCGCCCAGAATGGCGATCGCGTCCGCAGGTCAATGCTGTAATCGGTATCTGCCATTTTTACACGCTCAAAAAGTTGTAAATGAAATCATTAACGTCACCCTGCTCCTCTACCTCGTCACTGGTCTGCGCGCCAATAGACATCGCCAGCGCTACCATGCCGTCGATACGTCCGCTCGACTTACCTTTCACAAACTTGCGGTTACCGGCAGGGTCAGTGATTACCGTGGCGTTTTTGGCGCACATTTCGAGGATCGGATGATTGCCGTGCTTCAGCTGCGCACCGAGCAGTTTGGCTTCCAGCTCCCTGAGCGCAGGCGACATGGAAACAAACCCCTGACCGAACTCTACGAATCGTTCGAGCTCCACATCGGTGAAACCAGCATCGATGAGATGCGGGCGAAGGAAGCGCATGTTATAGCGGTCAAACGCCAGCGCCCTGACGTTACAGAGATCAAAAACGCGCCGCAGCTCCCTCGCGATAAATCCATACTCGATAGCCTTACCAGGTGTCGTGTTTAGCCAGCCCTGCTTCGCCCATATGTCATAAGGCACACGATCGTTACGCGCCTTATCTGCCAGCCCTTCCTCCGGTAGCCAGAATTTACAGTGCACATCGCCCTGCGTGGTGTTCAGCACCAGTGCGGTCAGGTCTGACACGCTGGAAAGATCGAGCCCGCCCCATACGGTAGCCCCCGCAAGTTCGCCGGGTTCCTCCTTGTTCATATGCCATACACTCTGGCTAACGAACGGGCTTTTCGCTTCAACCCTGCGGTTTAACACAAGGTTCTCAAACTCTGCCTGGCGAGACGGCAGGCGTTTCGCACTGGCGGCCATATCCAGCACTTCTTTCTGGTTCATGAACACATCGAAGGCCGGGTTTGCCAGCCTGATGGCCTCGACAGAGAAAGGATCGATATCTTCCGGCGCGGTCTGAAGCCGGACCACCGTCCGGGGATCGGCTCCGGTCAGGCCATCATCAATCAGCAGGCTAAGCAGGTCGCTCGCATCGGGCGCCTGGGTGCTGATGATTATCGAAATAGGGTTATCCTGTGCAGCGGTGGCGGTTTCCAGCGCTTCATAAAGTGGGTCTCGCGGCCCACGAACCTGGCCCAGTTCGTCGTGTGCAACAAATCGCGGCGAGAAACCATAGGCCGTGGTAGCTTCGGCACTCAGTGCGCGGTAATAAGAACCCAGCTCAGGGCAGTGGATTTCTTTAGCTGAATCCTTGATCGCAACGTACTGCATTAGTACCGGGTTCATCCGGCACATCTTCGAGGCCAGGTTAAACAGAATGGCCGCCTGGTCGCGTGAGCGTGCCGCAGAATACAGCTGCGAGTTCGGTGCAGCCTCGGGCCCTACCAGGTAGAGCAGCATCAGCATGGCGGTTTCCACCGTTTTGGCGTTTTTTCGCCCGCGACTGATGATTGCGCGACGTGTACCATGCTTGTTGTCGAAAATGGCTCTGAAGTCATCCTTCATGAACTCAGCCATTTTCAGCGGCTGGCCGACAAACTTACCTTCGGGAATATAAATATTTCTTTCGCACCAGAGGATATTCCTCTCGGCTCTTGTCAGAGTTTTTTTAGCCATCGAAGAGCCTTATTCAATTTCCCAGGGTTTTTTCTCCCGCGGCAGATTTTTGTTGGCGCGTCCTACTGTTTTAGGATCAGCAGTCGCCTGCCGGGTGATACGCAGTCGCGTTGCCAGTGAAGACGCAGACCGTACTTCACGTTCGCGCATCGTGAGCAATTTATCGTAGCGCTTCAGCCCATCATCCCGAGCCAGCCACTCCAGCTCAAACTCCTCGATCTGAGTGGTTAACAGTCTCGCCTGCACCACATGCCGACAGTACATTTCCATCATGTCGCGATGTGTTTCAGTAAATGAGCTGGCCGGGTTATCGTTAACCAGTCTGATCCAAACGTTTATCTCTGGATCGCTAAGGTGTAACGAGGGCTGCAGCCTGCTTTCAGCCAGAGCCGGAAGCGACACAGCCGTCGTCGCGGCAAGAGATTTTCTGCCTCGCTGTGCCATCGCTTTTTTCCTTTTTTTCTGGACGTTTTTGAAAAGAAAACTGGGGGCGCGGTCTTTTTACGATTGCGGCCAGAGTTTTACCCCTCCCCCCACCCTGTCGGGCTGATAATGAGAAAAGCTATCATTTCTCGATGATCCGCAGGTTTTCACGGGGAGGACTGGGGGGCTCCAGGCGCTCACCGACACCGACAGACATTGTCAGGATGATCGTTGGTAGCGTCTCGTTTGCTGTATGACTGAAAGAGATGGCGGATGCAGAAAGAAAGCTCACACCATCAATGCTCAGCTCCACCAGCTTGCCATCCTGGTATTCAATCTTCAGGTCTTGCATTGTGCGCTCCTGTTACCAGATAACCCTGCCTTCATTGTCGAACTCGGTAACCGTTCCGCCCTTCTCCATACGTTGCTTAACCGAGTCGTGGCAGCGCTTGCATAGCGACTGAAGATTGTCCGGGTTGTGGAAGAGGGTTTCATCGCCCTTGTGAGGTTTGATGTGATCAACAACGGTTGCGGATATCACCTGATTTCGTCGGAGGTGAAACTCGCAGAGTGGCTGCTTCTGAAGCTGGTGATAACGCAGCCGGTACCACCGTTTAGTGTTATAGAGATGATGCCAGGGTGAATTGGAAGCCATATTCATTCCAATAAAAAAGCCACCCGAAGGTAGCTATTCAATGGTTAAAAAACAATGCTGCTATCCAGTTAAATTTTCAGCTTACATCTTATGTGCTCTTTCATGATGAGAACCTGTTCCTCCAATTCTATTGAGGACTGATTAATATTTTTTGTACTCCCCTCAACATCGGTCAGCTGGCCTCTCTGAAAACGTTCGAAAACATCATTGCATTTCTTCATCTCACCTCGAATTTTTCCCAAATGTGGTGTTAACTCATAAAAATAAATATGCAACAAAGACTCAAGCCGATCATACACGCCAGGCCCGAGAGATATACTTTCAATATATTCATTAAAGCCAGGCCATTCCCCCTGACTTTTGATATATCTAATTTGTGCCATCTGGATCAAAAACAACATTTTTTCCCATCGACAAAGGAGGGTATAGAGTTCTTCCCCTTTATCTCTTATAACTTTGAGTGAATCCTTTTTTGATTCATATTCAATCTGCCTTTGCCACCTTACATCTGCAAAATGATTGGCTAGCAAAGCACCACCAAATGCGCCAACAAGGCCTACAAATGGGGTTAGTAGTTCACGCCAAGGTATTTGAATAGCCATTGTGGCCGCTGTACTGGACATAGTATCTCCTTCTCAATCAGGAAAATTTAGCATTATCACAGGCACTCAGTGAATGCCTGCTGTAATGCCCTAGCTCGCCTGCTCTGAGCTGGTATCAAACAGAGCCAGAGCTTCGGTCGCTTCCTGAATTGCTTTACGAGTCTTCGAGACAATCTCGCTTTCCGTGTAAACACGATCGAAAGAGTCAGCGAATAGCTCAGCTTTCAGATAGCTATCGCCAACCCAGTCAATGGCCAGCTTGGCCGCTGCGGTGTCGTAGTTAACTTTCTTGATGATATCCAGGCGGATTTGCTCGGATGCTGTGATCTCTGCCATGTATTACCTCTGTGCAATGTTGGGAGCATTATCGAAGCCACTATACGAAGTGTCTTCTGTAATGCCATTAAAAAAGCCACCCTTAGGTGGCCATCCTGCTGGAATCAAATTTTATTACATTATTTTTATTGTGATTTTGTGTCTTAAGAAGGCCTCCCCACAATATGCCCATCGATTTCATCAATACGCATTCTTAGAAGGCCTCCTTCAAATGGCGTAAGTGTTGAGCCGTCACCTTTCACAACAACGTTCTTCAAATGAATATAATTTAGCGGATGAGGATCTTTGCCATAAAACTGACAACCAATATCAGTATAAAGCTTTTGCAAGATTGAACTTTTCCCTGCGCAACTCTCCGACATTGAAGAAAAATACTCTGAACCAGGAATAACATCACCTGCAATCACAGTACCTTTACAGAAAAGAGTTATGCCCAGGGTAATTTCCCCATTATTAACTAAGTTAACGATATGCAGAATGACATTATCACGAACTTTAGACGAAATAACTTCTTTTGCGTCGTTTTCATCTTCGATGATCTCAAGCATAGCTCTTTCCTCGGTTATATGGAGATCACATATTAACCATTGCTTGCACACGATTAAAGTATCATCGATACGATTCTGCGGAGCGGATCATGTTGTGCTTAAGAGTGGGTAACTACTTGCTGCGCATCCCCCCGCTACGCTTGTTATATCCGAAATGCTACCTAAACTAACTTATGACTTTGCTCTGCCATGACAAAGTCTGCCGTTCTACCCGTGAGCTCATGGATGAGCCACTCTCTTTGACGCACCATCATTTCAGTAGATTTAATCTACGAACCAGAACCTTTCATTCGATTGCGGGCAATTGGTCTGCACTGCTTTGTTGTGCGCCAGGATGTCACGCTTGGTCTGCTTATCCAGCACATCGATATCGTAGTCGGTCAGGTAGATGACCCTCACCCAGCTGCAGGCCGTATCAACGACTACCGGGGCGGGTGAAGTGCTCGCGCAGCTCCCGATCAACATCGTCATCAGGCATATGGCTAACGGTTTGCTGTACATCGCTTGCCTCTTTCGTGACTTCTGCCTTACGTTCTGCTGCGGCGACGGCAGCGGCGGCATTCTCTTCGGTACGCTGCTGATCGGCTTTGGCTTCTGCCTTACTGGTCCCGCGAGCGTGGCCAATACCGAACGCGCCAGCGATAACCGCCAGCAAAGCAGTTGCCAGACCAATAATCATTTCAATGCCCATAGTGACCTCATACCAGTACAGATTTAGCCAGGTTAAACAGCGCTCGGCGTTTATCCAGACCGTTTCGACCACCGTTAATAAGCAGCGTTACACGCTCCACGTCGCCGGAATGAAGCAGGCAACCGTGGGAAACATAAAACCATGCGGCTGAACGCGCTGCGTAATCATCTCGCTCCAGCAGCTCAGGCTGGGTGACAAGTTCAAGCTTCAGCGCCAATCCGCAGCTGCGATAGTTGCTCAGGCCCGTGACTTGTTTCAGACCGCGACCGCGATATTTCCATCCATCACCAGCAACCTGATTACCGAGATTCTTTTTTCCCCACTCGCCCCCATACACCAGATTCGCGATTGCTCGCTGATTAGCTGGCTGCGTTGCCGTTCTGCCGAGTGCGGCGGCCTGCTGGGCGGTGATACGGTGTTTACCGAACGTAGGCACAAGGCTATCTGCTGCATAATTCAGATTTTCCACCAGCCGGGTAAAGCCTCCGGACTCATGTCCCATCTGGGCAATGAACATTGCCTGATCGAGTGGAGCAGTGATGCCAAACTCTTTCATCGCGGCTGTAATATGCGGAAACCAGCGCACAGCTAACCCGGCGCTGATGCCAGCCGCCTTTTGAAATTGTGATTGATTCATTAGTGCCTCAGTGCATCAACCAGTCGCGCTACATTGCCTCTTACGCTCAGCAGCACAACAAGGATCATGATATTGGCCGCAATGGTGGGCCATGATGAATAGGGATAGATGCCGCACAGATACGCCAGCGGCACAGAGCTGTATATCACTGTTATCAGCCATGCCAGCCGCGACACCCACTTACGATGTCGTGAGTCTCTGCGGCGATAGAACATCAACGTAACAACGACACCTGCACATAACAGCGCATTGATGGTTGCAGTAGGATCATTTAGTACCACCGGAACCTCCCCGGCGCGTTATTAGCGCCACCAGCGAGCCAATATCCTGATTGTTCAGGAAGGTGAGTATTTTTACGGCCAATGCCGAAATGATTACGGCACCAATTGCATCCAGAGGCTTATCGTTATACCCGGTCAGGTCGGATAGCTTAGAACCGACCAGCCCGGAGCACAGAACTCCAGCGATATAGGACACAACGAAATAGGCCATCCGTCGTGGGGCGCTCAAATCTGCCGCTGTCGCTATATAAAAGACAGAACCGGCAAATGCCCCGAACACAACACCGTAGTCAGTACCGGTTAACAGCCCGTAAACACTCGCCCCAGTTAAAGCGCCACCAGCTAAGCCTGTGCCGGTTATTGGTTCGGACATCGGTCCCCCTCAATTGCTGTGAATCCTCTCAGAACGAGGGGAAAGAATTCAGGCCGCAGACTCATGCGTTTCACGGTTAATCTGCAATTTTTAGCCTGGGCCTGAAATGAAAAAACCCCGCCGAAGCGAGGTTGGATAAAAACAGTTGCTTAATTTCTATTAAATCAACCCTTCCTTATTAAGAAAGGAGAAGCCTTTTGAAGTAATAGAAGTGGCGAGCCAATGAGAATCAGCTTTTGACTGCATTGCTGTAATGTATCCCAGCTGATATAGCTTCTCTATAGCCGAATCAATTTTGTATGGAAGCTCAAAAGGGAAGCAGGTGTGTTGGACCGGCACTTTTAAGTTGGGGTCCGTCATCAGAATCATGATTTCTTTTTGATGCAGGGTAATAGCCATGTCTAACTCCTCTTTGTGGGGTTAACACGTATTTTACCATGCTTTAATGAGCCATTTTGGAGTGGCTATTTTTCGCACAAAACCCGCATTTAAGCGGGTTTTTCGTGGTTCTGCTGCTCAGTTCGCTTTGACGTCCCGAGCCTATCACAATTCAAGCAGTTTCTGGCTCACTTTGCAAGTAAAATCTGTCGCCATTTGTGCCGAATGCGTCACACATTGGTACGTACAGCATCGATTCTGCCAAACTTAGCCATGAATCAACTCTTCGTCTGCATGTCATAAAGCACCAGTCCGGATGCTTTTCATAGAGCTCTTCCGCTATTCGGCGTTTGCTCTTCCGTAACCGGTAATGCTCCACCAGCAGGTGGTATAGCTCTTTGTGACCACCCGTAATGAGGACTGCCCCCAGTACCTTATCAATCAGCAGTCCTTCATCGTCTGTACAGAAGGCCAGGCCGCTTTTATTTTTCCCCGCGAGTATTTCACGAAAGAACGCCTCCAGCTCTGGCTTCGAGATACCCGATTTCTTCATCCGGCGTAATGCTTCGTTGATGGCTGTTTTGGTTATCTTCCCGGAGGCCAGTAACTGGTTAAACATATTGCCGCCACTACCGCCGCCGATGTACGACCAGCGGCCCCACATGCGCAGCTTCCCCTGAATCCAGATGGCCTCAAGCGTTTTCAGCCTGACCATTTCACCAGCTTTTCCAACCTCGGACGGGTTAATCATTATGCGTTCTCCACTATGCCAGCACGCCAATTGCCAGCGAACGATCCAGAAATCGAAACAGCAGCTCCAGCTGTGAGCCGTGCTTCTCCTCAAATGCCACGGTGTCAGCGTGCAACTCGTCGTGATGCGCTCTGCAAAGCGGCAACACAAACAGGTCATGCGCTTTTGTTCCCATTCCACCTTGTCCGTGGCCTATCAGGTGATGGGGATCATCTGCTTGTTTGTTACAGCAGACACACGACTGAGACTTAACCCAGCGCGTCCAGCTCTCGTTTACCCAGCGGCGGCGCTTTGGTCGCAGCATAAATGATTCCGGCGTTTCAGGATCTACGCGAAGACCGAGAATCTTTTTCTGCACCACTTCGCTCGCCGCTGGCTCCGGCACAATATCGCTCTCCTTCATCACCGGTTGATGCTTTATTTCCGGCAATCGCAGGGCTTTCCGGGCCAGCGATTCAGGGATGACGTGCGCCAGATTGTTTATTACCAGCCACCAGCACAACTCTGGGATCGTCAGTTGATGGTCTTCGTTGAACCCCAGCTGTGAGCGGATGACCGTTATCAACCAGGATACCAGGTTCCCACGCGCAATGCCTGCCAGCGTCTCTGTGTACTGATCACGCACCAGGTTATCGCAGGCCCAGCAAAGGCGGATGCTGCCAGGCTCATGCCGGAACAGCGTAAAATTTTCGCTGTGCCACGAGCCGTGCGGATACTGGCATTCAAAACGACGCTCCAGCTCGGCCTCCAGCGAGCTGATACCACCCGCGCGCAGAATGACGTCTTTGTTTTCGAAGACTGGCTTCAAAACCGGGTCTTCTGCCAGTGGCTGCGTGGCGGGAGGGATAGCGCCGGTTGCGTAGTCGCTGTATTTTTCTGGTGCAGGCTCTATCAGTACCCGCCCTCTCCTGAACATCGGCATGAGATCAGCGCCTGGGCGAAGAAGAACAACGCCCATGCGTGGGGCAATCTCAGGGGTTAGTAATGCTCTCATATCATCTCCACGTCAGGCAGCTGCACGAAAACGACGGATAGTGATTTCTACTTTCCCTTTCTTCACGATGTTCCCCCACTCCACCAGCATGCGCTTAACCTGACTGTCGTCTTCCCAGACGCCTGTTAGAGTCAGGGCATCGAACAGCGCTTTGTTGTAGTTATCGATATCCCGACGGCGCTCATCCGGCGGATACAACACAATATGAACCTCGGCCAGATCAGAGGATGGCCGGGGAACGGCCCGCAGTTGCTCAATAATCGCCGCTCTCGCTGCCTGCTGGAACTTGCGCCCTGTCTCGCTTACCAGATGCCTGCCTTTCAGCGGTCCCTTGCTCGGGGCGCGCCAGTAACTATTTACGCTCGGTGGAAATGGTAAAGTCAGTTTCATTTAGCCCCCTTAAAGGATCGCTACAACGTCTTTTGCGACTTCCCGCGTACTGCTTTTGCAGGAGATCGAACGGCGTGCGTTGATGAATTGCAGGTTAAAACCATGCTCCCGGTACAGGTCGAGAACCTTCGGTGCAGATGAGTTAGAAATCACTACCCGAGCCCCACGGTGAAAGGCAGATACACATTGCTTCGCCAGGTCTACCTGGTTCTCCCAGCTAAAACCACCAGCGGCGTAGGCGGTGAATCCGGTTGTTCCCGGCATCGGTTCGTAAGGCGGATCGCAGTAAACCACATCCCCTTTCCCGGCCAGGCTGATAGTTCGGCGGTAGTCAGCGATCATGAATACGCAGTTATGCGCCATAGCCGCGAAGGCTTTCATCTCATCCATCGGGTAATACGGAGCCTTGTAGCCTCCCCAGCCCACATTGAACTTGTTCGCCTGGTTGTAGCGCATCAGGCCATTGAAGCAATGCCGGTTGAGATACAGGAATGCAGCTGCGCGTTCAGTAGCATCCAGCGTCTGAGCGTTGAACTCGGAACGGATCAGCTCATAGCCATCTGGTGACCGCATGTGCTCGAACATCCAGCGGGCCTTCAATTCCACTTCATCCGGCACCACCGCTAACATCTGATACAGATTAATCAGGTCCGGATTAACGTCCGCCAGCAGGTAATCTGCGTGCTTTTCGCTATTCAGGAATACCGACCCACCACCAACGAATGGCTCTATCAGGCGTTTCCCTGCCGGGATATGCACGAACAGGTCAGCCAGCTGGGTATACTTTCCACCAGCCCATTTGAGAAATGGCTTACTCATGTGCGGAACCCCGAGTTTTCTGGCAATGAGTAATCAACCCCATCGAAGCTGGCTCGCGAAATGGACGCCTCCTGGCGGGAGCTATTGAGTGGAGCAGATAGTTTTAACGACAGCTCATCCCATTTTTCCCGAAGCTTCGACGGGCTGAGTACGTTTTTACACCAGAACGAATCTTTGTTGGCACGCTTGAAAAGTGAGCAAATTTGTTTATGGGTTCTCCCGTCCTGCATCACCATCAGGCGAACCTCATTCGCCCATGCGGTCCAGTTTGGTTCTTTAGGGCGAACTACCTCACCATCACTTTCAGCAGCCAGTTCGTACATGCTGATAATTTTTCCCCAAATGAACTCGGCGCAGGTTAAATCGTCCTGGCTGCCCCACTGCCGCTTTGCAGCGCTGTACACCACCGCGTCAGGATGTCGTGACAGAAATTCATCTGCAGAGCCCTGTTCGTCCGGTTGCGAAGCGTCCGGACAAGAAGGTTTTATATCTGATGGATCAGTAGTTGATTTTACTGACGGATCCCCACCAGATTCTGACGGGTCAAAACTGGTTTTTTTGATGGATTCCGACGCCTCAAATTTTGAGGGGTCAATTTTTGACGCATCAGATTTTGACGTGTCAGATTTTGATGTGTCAGAAACTGACAGGTGAGAAAATGCCGCTTTCTGTAGTTTGGAAACGTTGAGCTGGTAGACGTTCGATGCATTACGGTTGCCGTTGCGGCGCTGTGTGCGAGTGAGCCACCCCTCTTTCTCAAGTGCAGCTATCGCCGTTCTGACAGTACTTTCACCAGCGCCAATCTGACGGGATATGGTCGCAATAGAAGGCCAGCAAACACCCTCATCGTTGCTGAAGTCAGCCAGGCGCGCCATGATTGCCACGCTGGATAGCTTCATCCCAGAAGATGCACAAGCGTCCCAGACGTATCCTGTTAATTTAGTGCTCATGATCGTCCTTTATTTCTCTGAATTTACGTCTGAATTGCTCGAGGGGGCTAAAGCATTCATGCTCGTACCCTTCACGCAGGTATATAACGCGCTGTGTCTGGGGCTCCCAGCGTATGACCCTGACCGGGACACCGTAGTGATCTCTGAACCATCGGTTGAGCTCTCGCATACTTTCTCCGCCTGGCCGTTAAAGTCCCCTACCACCCACTGAGCAAACTGGTAGCAGACAGGCTCGAACCCGCCTGGTACTCTTACCCCATACACGAACTGCACCGGTCCTGCTCCACCAGGAACTGGCCGCGCTACAAGTTGCGACCTGCGGTATTGTGTTGATAAACTGTTCATGCGTTAGTAATCTCCACTGATAACGACACGCCACGACGCCAGGAGCTGCAACTCGCTGGCGTCACTTCTTTTTGCGTGAAAATAACGTGATAATTGCGGCAATCTCTTCTTCCCGAGCTGCCAGATGACGGCGGTGATGCACCATGATTTCTTCTGCCTCATGCCTTTCGATTACCCCATCTTCAAGTGCCTGTTCGATAATCTGGTCAACCTGACCTCTGGCTGCCGAGGTACGCATTGCACGACTAAACAGGTCCACGCGATCGAGTTCTTCCAGGTGCGGCACATCCACCAGCAGAGCACCACGGCGGCGAGCGAAGTAGTCAGCCAGTAACGACGTGTTGGAAATGTCCTCCATCGCTTCCAGTTCGCTGACTTCGAAGAAACGACAACCATTTTTCTCATAAAGGTTGTTATTGAACTGCGTTAAGGTCATGCCTAGCGCGCCAGCCATAGCCTCACGCCCACCATGTATGGACTTACACATAGCCTTGACTACATCTTTCAAACTTTGCTTTTGTTCTACCATGTTGATAACCCTTCGCTTAAAATCACTTTCTTAGCCCACGGAACAGCCGGTGTATTAAATGAATAACCCTTTGTCTAAATTGACTCTGGACTACTGGTACAAAGTTTTGATTGTCGCTGGTGCATTCGTTTTTCTGCTGAACGGTACTGGAGTTCTTTCTGCATATCCTCCTGGCCCTACAGCACTGGTTTCCCTTGGCGTCTTTTTTTGGGGCATTGGTGAGTGGATTAACCACCCCTACCAGGAAATGCTCCAGTACGACGGCCTCGGTCGGGTTACAGCAACCATTTCTGGTTACCCGAGAAATCCCAAGCGAATCGGAGTCGTGTTCGATATCCTTGCCTTTGTTCTCATCGCTATAGGTGTCTGGAAGTTTTTCTGATAAGGTCCACCCGATCAGAGTCACTACTCGATTCATTTCATCCAGTCTTACCGTTTCAGGGTTGAGCGCTTGCAACCGCTTTATCACCTCTGATTCAATTTTTTTTGTCACACCTACCCCTTTAAAATTCGATTTGTAGTTACTTTCAAGCAGCTGAATCTGTAGCCTTTTGGTAAAGTTCAGGTCGAAAAACAAGCTGCCCATTAGTACGATATGCAGCTTCTGCAGCACGACCTTTTGGGATCAAACTGCCCGGTCGTTTTCGCCATTGATAAAAAGCCTCAGGAGAAACACCGAAGAAGTCTGCTGCCTTGTTGGGGGTTCCGAAGAACGTTTCTAACTCTGTTGTTGTCATACACCCTCCTAAATTTATTTAGATATTAAGACCAAAGCAAATTTAGGTCAATTAAAGCTAAGATAATTTAGTTTTCATAACATGGCGAACCACAGTGAGCACATTTGGAAGTCGTTTAAAATCATTAAGAAAGGATCGTAAGCTTACCCAGAAGCAACTGGGTAAAGTTGTTGGAGTGACAGATGTCACCATTGGATACTGGGAGAAAGACCAAAACATACCCGGAGGAGTCTCGCTGACAAAATTAGCTCGGTATTTTGGTGTTTCTGAGGACTTTCTCCTCACCGGTAAAGAGGAACTCTCCAATGTAG
>ERZ506250.54-NODE-54-length-32809-cov-5.68233_pt1 | contig 32809 bp, 20 predicted proteins | sample MGYA00512367_ERZ506250 | MGnify/ENA metagenome assembly ERZ506250 | reverse complement strand
GACTGGAGTTCAGACGTGTGCTCTTCCGATCTAAATTTCTTCGTGGCTGGCATGAGGTTAGCTATTTTAAAATAGGTTTCAATACTTCATCCGAAGAAGAATCTATAAACTCTGGTTTAACTTGGTTCCCATACAATAAAGGTGGAGAATTCAGAAAATGGTATGGGAACTTTTACTATGTTATCAACTGGAAAAATGGTGGTTTTGAAGTAAAAAATCATTCAGATAAAAATGGAAAAATAAAAAGCAACATTAGAAATAAGAATTTTTTCTTTAAATCTGGAATTACATGGACAGATATTAGCTCATCATATTTCGGAGTTAGATATCTACCCCAAGGATTTATTTGTGACAATAGTGGTTCTGCATGCTATGGAGATGATAAAAACTACTCATCATTTCTTGCCATGCTTGCATCTAAGCCAACTTTTTGCTTACTAACAATTCTAAATCCCACGCTACACTTCCAGGCAGGAAATATATCTTCACTGCCTGTTTGGGGAATAGATAGCCCTGAAATAAAAATAAATGCCAATAGAGCTATAGATATTGCAAAAGAAGATTGGGACTTATATGAAACATCATGGGGCTTCAAGGGAAATAAATTAATATCCAAGGGTAGCTTATGTGAAAAGTACAATCAAACCATTAATGAAAACAACATTAAATTTAATGAACTAAAGGAAATAGAGGAGAAGAATAATGAACACTTCATTAGTTTATTACATATTTCCACTGACGAACTTTCTCCAGTAGTTGAGAACGATAGTATTACTCTTAAATCAAATATTTTTCACCGATATGGCATTAATATTCCTTACAATGAGGGTTTATCAAGGTATCGCTCTGAAACAATTGCTGAAATGATTAGCTATTCCATCGGCTGCATGATGGGACGCTATTCCCTCGATCGCGAAGGTCTCATCTACGCCCACGAAGGCAACAAAGGCTTTACCGAACTTGTCGCTGAAGGCGCATACAAAACCTTCCCGGCGGATAATGACGGCATCCTACCGCTAATGGATGACGAGTGGTTTGACGATGACGTCACCTCTCGCGTCAAAGAGTTTGTTCGCACCGTCTGGGGCGAAGAACACCTGCAGGAAAACCTCGATTTTATCGCCGAAAGCCTCTGTTTATACGCGCTCAAGCCGAAAAAAGGCGAATCTGCGCTGGATACCATCCGTCGCTATCTTTCCACTCAGTTCTGGAAAGATCATCTGAAGATGTATAAAAAGCGCCCAATCTACTGGCTGTTCAGCTCTGGCAAAGAGAAAGCGTTTGAGTGCCTGGTCTATCTGCATCGCTACAACGATGCGACGCTGGCGAGAATGCGTACCGAATATGTGGTGCCGCTGCTGGCGCGCTACCAGGCTAATATCGATCGTCTGAACGAACAGGTCGATGGTGCCTCCGGCGGCGAAGCCACCCGTTTGAAGCGCGATCGCGACAATCTGAGCAAGAAATTCAACGAACTGCGCAGCTTCGACGATCGCCTGCGTCACTATGCTGATATGAGAATCAGTATTGATCTCGACGACGGCGTTAAGGTTAACTACGGTAGGTTTGGCGATCTGCTGGCGGATGTGAAAGCCATTACCGGCAATGCGCCTGAGGTGATTTAATCAAATAACTTACCTTCCCACACCACCGGGCTTCAGCCTGGTGGTGATCTCGATAAGGGAAACCGGCCTTATTCAGGCATCCGTCACCTCCAGTTCATGATAAAATGCGGCTTTATGCCAGAACGCGGAACACGGTTTCCAGGCGTTCAGGCATCTTCGAATATACAGAATCAACATGGGATTGTGACCTTGCAAAATCAGGAATTTATTGCCGGCCTTAAAGCAAAATTCGCCGAACATCGCATCGTTTTCTGGCACGATCCCGATAAGCGTTTCCTCGAAGAGCTGGATAACCTCGAACTGGAGAACGTCACGCTGCTCGATATGACCGATCAGTCGCAGCTGGCGGTTAAAAAGCGTATTGAAATTGATGAGCCTGAACAGCAGTTTTTGCTGTGGTTCCCCCACGATGTGCCTCCCAAAGAGTTTGACTGGCTGCTGGATATTCGTCTTTACAGTACGGAATTCCACGCCGATTTCGCTGCAATCACACTGAATACGCTAGGTATTCCGCAGCTTGGCCTACGCGAGCATATCCAACGTAGGAAGGCATTTTTCAGCACGAAACGTCTTTCTGCCCTAAAGGGACTGGTCACTGAGCAGGAAAACGAAGCTTCTCTTGATAAGAAGATGGTTGCGGTCATCGCTGGCGTAAAAACCGCAAAAACGGAAGAGATTCTGTTCAGCCTGATTACCCAATACGTTAATCAGCAGAAAGATGACGACAGCGACCTGGAAAACACGCTGGCAATGCTGAAACGCCACGACCTGGAAGGCGTTCTGTGGGACATTCTGAATCAGGAAATGGGCTATCAGGCCGAGCATCCTTCGCTGGAAAATCTGATCCTAAAGCTTTTTTGTACCGATCTTTCCGCGCAGGCAGACCCGCAGAAACGCGAATGGCTTGAAAAAAACGTGCTGACTACGCCGTCAGGCAGAGCCTCCGCGCTGGCCTTTATGGTCACCTGGCGCGCCGACCGTCGCTACAAAGACGCCTATGATTATTGCGCACAGCAGATGCAGGATGCGCTGCGACCAGAAGACCAGTACCGTCTCAGCTCGCCGTACGATCTGCACGAGTGCGAAACCACGCTGAGCATTGAACAGACCATTATTCATGCGCTGGTGACGCAGCTTCTGGAAGAGAGTACCACGCTCGACCGTGAAGCCTTCAAGAAGCTTCTGTCCGAACGTCAGAGCAAATACTGGTGCCAGACGCGTCAGGAATACTACGCTATTTATGATGCGCTTCGTCAGGCTGAGCGGCTGCTGAATCTGCGCAATCGTCATATTGATGGTTTCCACTATAAGGACAGCGCAACGTTCTGGAAAGCGTACTGCGAAGAGCTGTTCCGCTTTGACCAGGCCTACCGCCTGTTTAACGAATACGCGCTATTGGTTCACAGCAAAGGCGCAATGATCCTAAAAAGCCTGGATGATTATATCGAGGCGCTGTATTCCAACTGGTATCTGGCAGAATTAAGCCGGAGCTGGAATAAGGTTCTGGAAGCCGAAAACCGTATGCAGGAGTGGCGTATTGCGGACGTTCCACGGCAGCAGAACTTCTACAATGAGGTGGTTAAGCCACAGTTTAACAATCCACAAATCAAGCGTGTGTTCGTGATTATCTCCGATGCGCTGCGTTATGAAGTGGCAGAAGAGCTGGGCAACCAGATCAATACTGAGAAACGCTTTACTGCCGAACTGCGTTCCCAGTTGGGCGTGTTACCCAGCTATACCCAGCTGGGTATGGCGGCATTGCTGCCCCATGACGAGATATGCTACCAACCGGGTAATGGTGACATCGTTTATGCGGACGGGTTATCCACCTCAGGTACGCCTAACCGCGATACCATTCTGAAGAAATATAAAGGGATGGCAGTAAAATCGGACGATCTGCTGAAATGGAAAAATCAGCAAGGACGGGATCTTATTCGCGATTACGAAGTCGTCTATATCTGGCATAACACCATTGATGCCATGGGCGACAGCGCATCTACGGAAGAGAAGACCTTCGAAGCGTGCCGCAACGCGGTGGTTGAACTGAAGGATTTAGTGACCCGTGTAATAAACCGTCTTCATGGTACACGCATTATCGTCACGGCGGACCACGGTTTCCTGTTCCAGCAGCAGCCCCTTTCAGGACAAGATAAAACCACGCTGCAAATCAAGCCAGACAATACGATTAAAAACCACAAGCGCTTTATTATCGGCCACCAGCTCCCTGCCGATGATTTTTGCTGGAAAGGAAAAGTGGCGGATACCGCAGGCGTCAGCGATAACAGCGAGTTCCTGATCCCGAAAGGGATCCAGCGTTTCCATTTCTCGGGCGGCGCGCGATTTGTGCATGGTGGCGCCATGCTGCAGGAAGTCTGCGTTCCCGTGTTGCAGGTGAAAGCGCTGCAGAAAACCGCTGCCGAGAAGCAACCTCAGCGTCGTCCGGTAGACATCGTGAACTACCATCCGCTGATCAAACTCGTCAATAACATTGATAAAGTCAGCCTGCTGCAAACCCATCCGGTAGGTGAGTTATACGAACCGCGTACTCTGAACATCTTCATCGTCGACAACGCCAATAATGTGGTATCCGGTAAAGAGCGAATCTGCTTTGACAGCGATAACAACACAATGGAAAAACGTGTGCGTGACGTTACGCTGAAGCTGATAGGCGCGAATTTCAATCGCCGTAATGAATACTGGCTGATACTGGAAGATGCACAAACGGAAACGGGTTACCAGAAGTACCCTGTGATTATCGATCTGGCATTTCAGGATGATTTCTTTTAAGTGAGGCGATATGCAAACCCATCATGACTTACCCGTTCCAGCCGTATCTGAAGGGGAACTCGTCGCAGAAGGTTACGATCTGGACGCCTTACTGAATCAGCATTTTCGTGGTCGGGTAGTGCGTAAAGATCTGACCAAGCAGCTCAAGGAAGGGGCTAACGTCCCGGTCTATGTGCTGGAGTATCTGCTCGGTATGTACTGCGCTTCCGACGATGACCAGATCGTCGAGCAAGGGTTGCAGAACGTTAAGCGTATTCTGGCTGATAACTACGTCCGCCCTGATGAAGCAGAGAAAGTGAAATCGCTCATTCGTGAGCGAGGATCCTACAAGATCATCGATAAAGTATCGGTAAAGCTCAATCAGAAGAAAGACGTTTACGAAGCCCAACTCTCCAATCTCGGCATTAAAGATGCACTGGTTCCGCCGCAGATGGTCAAGGACAACGAAAAACTGTTGACCGGCGGCATCTGGTGCATGATAACCGTGAACTACTTCTTTGAGGAAGGACAGAAAACGTCGCCCTTCTCTCTGATGACGCTTAAACCTATCCAGATGCCCAATATGGACATGGAAGAGGTATTTACCGCACGTACGCACTTCAACCGCGACCAGTGGATTGATGTCCTGCTACGTTCCGTGGGTATGGAACCGGCCAACATTGAGCAGCGAACTAAATGGCACCTGATCACCCGCATGATCCCTTTCGTGGAAAATAACTATAACGTCTGCGAACTGGGCCCACGCGGCACCGGTAAAAGCCACGTCTATAAAGAATGTTCGCCAAACTCGCTGCTAGTTTCCGGCGGACAAACCACGGTAGCAAACCTGTTTTACAACATGGCCAGCCGCCAGATTGGCCTGGTCGGCATGTGGGATGTGGTCGCGTTTGATGAAGTGGCAGGGATCACTTTCAAAGACAAAGACGGCGTACAAATCATGAAAGATTACATGGCGTCTGGCTCGTTTTCCCGCGGCAGAGATTCGATTGAAGGCAAAGCATCAATGGTGTTCGTCGGCAACATCAATCAGAGCGTTGAGACGTTAGTCAAAACCAGCCATTTGTTAGCCCCCTTCCCTACCGCGATGATCGATACGGCGTTTTTCGACCGCTTCCACGCCTATATACCCGGCTGGGAAATCCCGAAAATGCGCCCGGAATTCTTTACCAATCGCTACGGCCTTATCACGGATTATCTCGCCGAATACATGCGAGAAATGCGTAAGCACAGCTTCTCCGATGCGATTGATAAATTTTACAAACTGGGTAATAACCTCAACCAGCGCGATGTTATCGCAGTTAGGCGCACGGTTTCTGGTCTATTGAAACTTCTTCATCCCAATGGCTGTTACAGCAAAGAGGACGTCCGTGTTTGCCTGACCTACGCCATGGAAGCCCGCCGTCGCGTCAAAGAACAGCTTAAAAAGCTAGGCGGACTGGAGTTCTTCGATGTGAATTTTAGTTACATCGATAACGAGACGCTGGAAGAATTCTTCGTCAGCGTGCCAGAACAGGGCGGCAGCGAATTAATTCCTGCTGGCATGCCAAAGCCAGGCGTTGTGCATTTGGTTACGCAAGCGGAAAGTGGCATGACGGGTCTGTATCGCTTTGAAACTCAGATGACCGCTGGTAATGGTAAGCATAGCGTTTCCGGTCTGGGATCGAGTACCTCTGCTAAGGAAGCTATCCGGGTTGGATTTGACTATTTCAAAGGCAACCTCAACCGCGTTAGCGCAACAGCGAAATTTTCTGAACATGAGTACCACCTGCATGTAGTCGAATTGCACAATACCGGACCAAGTACTTCTACCAGCCTTGCGGCACTTATTGCCCTGTGTTCCGTTTTACTGGCGAAACCCGTTCAGGAACAAATGGTCGTGTTAGGTAGCATGACGCTCGGTGGTGTGATCAACCCTGTTCAGGATCTGGCGGCTAGCTTACAACTTGCTTTCGATAGTGGCGCGAAAAAAGTCCTTCTGCCGATGTCTTCTGCGGTAGATATTCCGACTGTGCCAGCCGAGTTGTTTACCAAATTCCAGGTCAGTTTTTACTCTGAACCTGTAGATGCGGTTTATAAGGCGCTGGGAGTAAACTAAATATATCGAGGAGTAGGTCATACTCCTCGGTTAAATAATCTGTCAGCCTTTTTTGTTAATTTTTAACAATATTCGTCAATCTCCCTTTTCATCTGGAATGATGTACGGTTAGATAATAATGAAACTAATTGCAAATGGATTGAATAAGCAGTTTTTTATTTCTTTTCTACCTCCATCGGGTTGTGAAATTGACGGTGTCGTAGCAGCAATAGCCTATGGTGATGATAAAACCACGCTTCTTGACCACTGTCTGAAAAATCATCATCGTCTGGATATCTGGATGCGATACGATCATACAGTCCCTGTATCACCTTCACTTCTGGAAAAACTCCTTGCGAATACTAAAAATAATGTATTTTGTAAGCTTGTTCCGGATTGTCTACACAGTAAAATCATATGGTGGAAAGGTTATGGTGCATATATTGGTTCAGCCAATTTAACTGAGAGAGCATGGTACACGAATATAGAGTCCGGTATTTTCCTCACTGAGAGTGACTTATACAGTTCTAATCTCATTGAACAGCTAGAGGAATTCTTTGATAACTTAGCATCGCTTGACTCCTGCGTTGATCTTAGTAAAGATATTATTGATGAACAAAGACAATTATTAAAACTAAAAATCGAACTAGAGAAAAAAGAACGGAATATTATCAAAAAGCGAAAAATACCTGAATGGGGTGGAGTGAGCTTTATTGATAATAAAAAAACTAAAGATAAAAGAAAAGAGAGTTTCCATAAAGAATGGGAAAGCACGTTTTCAATCATTGAGAACATCTCAGGACAGATTAATGATTACAGACCTGTATGGATATCAGAAGACACTCCAAAATTTTGGCAAACCGATCAGTTCTTACATGCCTATTATTATAATATAGTTCGTCAGAAGGATAACACTTATCCTTATGAAGATTATCATCGTACAAATAGTAAAAATCCACAGGCAGCGCTGATGAGTATGCTCTCCTGGTGGAAAGACCAATCAGTACCTCCATCTCATGAAGATACCAACTTAGGAATCAACGCCCCCTATATTCGTGAACATTTGTCTAATACTCACATTAATTCATTAACCAAAGATAGTCTTCATAAAATATTCTTTTACACACATGCAACGATGGATCATGTATTAAAAATGAGTGCTGAGACATTTGGTCATACTGCTAAAACATCCTTAAACAAGGAAGAACGTGCTGTTTTATTCACAGAATGGATCATGAGCAAAACTAATCAAAAAGGCATGACCATTGCTGAATTACTCAATTACGTCCTCTATGGTGGAAAGCCCTCATTGATGTGGGAAAGAATCTACCAGGCTGGAAAAGATGATGAATACAAATTTCAGCACTATGGTATTAACTCTATTGCTGAAGTTGTTGGCTGGGCCAGACCTGATGATACGCCTCCCAGAAATGGCAGAACTAATAAAGCTTTACGTGCATTAGGCTATCCAGTTCGAGTGAATATTTAGTACCGTCTTTCCCACCAATCTACAGCAACGCCTGTCTATACAAGAACAGGCGTTGCAAATTCATGCAGGCAAGTACGTTTTCTTAAGTGGAACCAATAGCTTAGTTTCAATATCCACCAGCTCGTAGTTTTCCACTAACGCGCGTACTAAATCGTCCAGAGTCCATAGCGTCAACGGAATTGTAGAACGATCGGCTTCATAGCGCGCATCTTTGCTAAATCCGCCGGTACTGACATACAGTCCACGATCGTCCTTATGGCGGCCACCGATAAAGCTACGGATTTGCTGGCTGCTCATCTGTTCCCGCCGGTGCTTCACCTCCACAATAATGCGCGGATTTTCGAACCCAAAGCCGTCAGGCGAAGCAATAATATCTTTCCCACGATCAGCACCAGCAGGCGATATCTGAGTTTTATATCCCATGCTACGTAACACGCCAGCGACCAGATTTTGCATCTCATCCCAGTCGAGACGGTTGATACGATCCTTGATGCCTTCAAAAGCGATCATTTCCATGTCGCGCAGAGGATTAGAAACAACCTCATCCTCTTCAACTGAAGCAGGTACTTCCGGCACCACATCTGAGACAGGCTTTTTACCCTGCACTAATTCATTCACGGCAAAATCAGGCACCTGAAATACCGTCAGCGTTGAGCCAAGGGTGTTTCTGGTTGCATCACTCAGACTATCGCGCTTAATCTCTTCCGCGTTCCACTTCACTTTACGCGCAATACCCATGCCATCTTCAAGCCACTCGGCATGAAACTCAAAATCTGAGGCGATTTTCCCTATTAAATAGGTCCGATTAGAAGGTGAATAAGTGATAGCCCAGTCACCTTTTTGCATCTCATTCACAAAGCGCCAGACCTGGGAAGCACCGGAACGAACAGTACCTGGCTTAGTCTGTGGTTCAAGCTCCTGATACCGGGTAAACAACTGCTCTCTTAAGCACCCCGGTTTCACATAGGGAGCGAGCTGCGACCAGCCGATTGCAACAACCTGTTTGTCCCTGAAGTCATCGTACAATTTTCCGCCATCACCGCGGATCATCCACATTTTAGTCGCCACAATAATTCCTTCTGAAAATTCCTCACAGCCATCTTACCTTGGGGAAACACTGATAAGATGGCTAATCACACTCCTGATCTAAACCTGACGCCTCTCAAGGCTATTGTAAATTGCCTCAATCTCGCCCTTCAGGTTATCACCACAGTAAACCATCGATGTATCGTATCGTTCATATCGCGCTTCACGTGTCGCGCTAAACCAGTTGAACGATCCCACGCACAGCAAACCATCATCCCCAATAACAATTTTGCTATGAACACGATTGACCAGTTTTGTCGCAATACCAAGGGCGTTCAGTTTATCCAGCGCCGCTTTGAGGTTCTGCTGCTTCTCTTTTCGCTTCTCAAAATCATTATGTTCAGTGTTGTAGCTTCTGTCAGTGACAATCGTGACGTTAATACCACGTGAACACGCCGCAATCATAGAATCAAGAAAACCGGTTTGCTCCAGTTTTTGCCAGGTTAGCCATGGAGAGACTATTGTGATGTGTTTACCGGTATTTTCAAACGTCTGATTCAGGAAATTATCATGCTGCTCCACACCATGGAGTGTGTAGATTTTGGTCTCGGAAGTTTTTAAATCCTTACGCTCTTTATAATCAAAAGTGAGCGCATTCTTCTCTGACTCAAAGAGATATTTTGCCAGTAATCCCCGCGGAGATGAGGCTGGCTGGATCTCAAACAGATCCATATCGCCGAAGACCAGGAAACTGTCCTTCGCACGGGAGACAGCAACATTCAGCATGCTGTTATCGCTATCAATAAACCCGCCATCTTCATGCTTTGAATAGACTGGCGAGAATATAACAATCGCTCTTTCCGCCCCCTGAAGAGAATGCACGGTGCCCACTGTGAGCGACTCTTCATTCGCGCCGGTGCCGATGCCTTGTTTATCCAGCGCCTGTTTGATGGTCGATACCTGCGCGCAAAAAGGCGTCACGATACCGACAACTTCATGAAGCGATTTGCCGTAATGCGCTTCAATATCTTGCTGGTTATCTGCCAACCAGGCAGCTATCGTTTCAGCCTCAAGCAAATTATATCGACTTCCGCTACTTGCCAGCTCTCCTTTACCATCAATATGGAGATAACCCATGGCGGGCATTAAATTGCTCTCTTCACGCCCTCTTTTGGGCAACAACTTACCGTGATAGCAGAGCGCATTACAGTATCCAATAATATTATCGAAACACCGGCGGTGTTCATATAAATACATACCACGAGCCAGTTCGGGATCATATTGATAGCGAGAAGCACACTGCGCTATTTTCATGACGCTGCCAGATGCAGCACTTTTACCAAGCTCTGCGATTGCCGTATATTTCTCAGTAATCTCTTCTTGCGTACTACCTGACAGAATTTTTTCCGCCAGCATGTTACCTATATCAATAGCGGGAGCAATACTCCATATTGGCGGGATCTGTTCCATATCACCAATCACTAGTGCCTTTTTAGCTAAGGCAAACGAGGCAGCAGCCACTTCAGGAAGCACCTGCCCGGCTTCATCGACAATGAGTAAATCGGCAAAATCATATAAATAACTTTTCTCGAATTTACGCTGCCCTTTATGTTCACTTATCTGCATATTGCCGGGCAGCATATAGCAAGTCATGACCACGCATGGTGTGAGTTTCATTCGGCGTTGCCAGCGGGCGGTTACCCCTTTAGCTCCTTTCTTACCCTTCTCTTTTTGCAGATCATCGATCTTCGCCATATCCATTAGCCAACGACCTTCCCAGTAGTGGGTCGTCAGTAAGAATGCAGGGAAGCGAATCTGCGTATCAGCCAGTTCATCTGCCTCTGAGAAGCTCAGCTCCTCGTCGCCTTCATGCCCTAAATCAAGTGCCAGATTCTGCCACTTCTGAGACGCCTGCTGTTCTTTAAGAACAATTTCATGAGCGGAGTCAATCTGCTGCCGGTATGTTGTTTGCTCGCGCTCAGCGGAGTTGAGCAGTCCATCTATATTACGTTCGATGGTTTCAGGATCCGACCACTGATTTCCCGCAATCAGCGTACCTAATTTATCTTCAAGAAACAGTTGTATTTGATACTGCCGCTTACTGCGAACCGCTGGGAGCCAGGAAAATAATGAATAGAGTAGTGATTCACCGGCGCGATATTTTTTCCATTCCGTTTTAGCACTCTTCAGTAGAGTGACTTTTTGTTCTTGCCCGGAGAGTAATTTATTTAAATTATCGAGATATTGCTCAATGTCGTTAGCAATAAGCTTACGCGCTGCCCGAACCTGGCTTAACGTTTGCCATGTTGCGTTCAGTCTTACCAGTTGCTCGGATTTTGCTGCCAACTGACCGTGCAGGAGTTCAATAACCTTTTCAGGGGATGAACAATCTTTTTCAGGAAAGGCTGCCTTAGCTTTCTCCAGATAAAACAGCAGTGCATCTTCTACATACTCTTTTGACTCAACCTGGTTGAAGAAATCTTCAGTTTGGTATTTTTTGGCAGCCTCGGCTTTACGAGTGCTTGAGGGGAAATAAGCGCCGAAGCTTTTCAGCTCTGGCAACCATCGTCCGGCCATTGCACCAGTACCCTGGGAAAAATCTTTCCCGAACGCCTCGATAATATTGGTTACTGCCTGGTTATTCGTTGAAGTCGCGATAATAATCGGTGGTTCCGCTTTTTCGAGAGCCGCTCTGGCCCACTGCGTGGCGATGATAGAAAGTACCAGCGTGGTTTTCCCGGTTCCGGGAGGGCCGTTAACGGCAAGGATATCGCCATGCCTCGCATCCAGAAAATGGCTTAAGGCATCGCGCTGAGCGTTTGCCAGTGGAAACTTATCCCCAGAGTGTCCAAGCCTGTCGCTGAATTTTGCTTCCGGTGCAAGTAAAGACTCTGCAGCATGAACCTCCCGCGAGGCAAAACGATTGAAAAGCGGCACATCCTTTTTGCAAACAAGCAGGTGGTCATAAAGCGAAAGGATATGGAAACTGGCACCACCGGATTGCGCCGTTTTAACAATATAACCGTGCTCAGCGAGTTCATATTGCTCGGGATTTTTAATCCAGTCGCCGACAACGTTCTTCAGTAGCCTCTCCGAATCATCCAGATATTGACGCCAATCCTGCTGCCAGGCTGCATATCGTGCTTCTCGTTCTTCATCCGTTTCGGCAGTGTTATCAACGCTGTCATCAAAGTTGATAGAGAATGACGTATGTGTCGTTTTATATTTGTCATACAGCTCAATCTCACCAATCGAAAATGCCCCTTTTGGCAAAGGTTCAAGCAGGTCTCTAGGAATGGAGGTCGCTGGTGTCGGATATAAAAAACCTTCACGGCTCAACAGGGCTGGCGTCACTATCGGGGTAACAATATCAGGCGCACCAGCGGAACGGTCCTTTCCATGCTGCAGTAACCGGAAATAAACCTTTGGCCGCAAGATGACATCGACTGTTTCGACGTCGTCTTTTTCTCCTTCAAAAAATTTATCGACGATCGATTCGTCAAGACGTCCCGCCGCTATCCCATGCCAGTGAGTGAAATTTTTGGCGTCTTTACGTTCAAAACTGCCCTTTCCTGACTCAGCATCTGCCAGCGAGTTGCGCCAGTATGAGGCAAACCCTAAAGCATTTTCATCCATTACCAATCCTATGACTTAATGAAATCCATTGATTTATCGAATATAAAATCACCGTATGGATAACTATTGTCCACGTTGAAAGGCTGGCTGCAATGTTTTGTTCACGCTTCGATACAAATACTCGGGTTATACGGAGTCCAGGAGGCAACCATATCCTGCTGCATGGCACATAAAAGCTTTATAACCGAAGCAGCAGAGGGTTACCGGTTGCACAGCACACTCCAGCAGCCCGTGAGCCCTACTGGCAGCGTTCAATGCAATATTGGAACCTGTAAGTTCAGAAAATAGCGCTGTCGAAGATGGTTCTGTATGTAGACTCTCCAGCTATTGTTTTGTCCGATGCTTGCGAATAAAAGCATTCAAAATGTCCCCTCCACCATGCATGACAGAAAAAGAATATTCACATTCTTTCTTTATCAAGCTCCCACATAATTCCTTGTGCAAATCTACATTAACTCCCTTTCCTTTCTGTGCTTTCTTCACACCGAGTTCACATGAACTGATTAATTCAACGTTACAGGTTTTTTTCAAACAATTCACACCATCAATTAAGCCCTGGAGAATGCATCTATTTGCGGTCGTATCACTATAGGAGAAAGTCAGATATTTTATTTTCCCTTCACATTCCAGCACAACTTCCGCCGAACCTTCACGTGTTGCAGCATCACAACTTCCTGTTGAATATATTTTTACCATCTTCATTTTTTACCTTTCCCCTTACCAAACGAATCATGACATCCTATATCAAAGGCATTCTCGTCAAAACGTAACTATCTTAGTAAATTCTCCCGATGCCACTCCAGATAACAATACGATTCAACAGAAAACGCCTTTATTTTTTCCGGCAAAAAACACTGCTCTTTAACACTCATATCCAGCTCCTGACTAATTAACAAACGCCCATCGTTCTCAAACGAAATCCATCCCTGATCGAATAAAATATCAATGTGCGCAGCCAATATTATTCCATTAAACGGATCAAGGCGTTCACTCCCATTCTCGCAGGCGGCCCACGGTTTTATATGGCTGGCGCGGAGTAACGGCGCAAAAGTCATTCCCGTAACAGGGCATGCCGGATACAACATGAGACAATTTTTCCGAAAGGTCCCCTGCCCCAGTCGTGCCGCAATCAGCTGCTCGCGTACGGTATCTTCAATACTTTTATCCTGCTGAATAATAAGACAGTCACGTTGCGCCTGTTCATTTCCATGAGAAGATATTAACGAAAGAACGCGCTGCTCAATCGCACTGTCTGAAAGCATACTCAATCGCTGATGCACACGCTGCGCTGAATGAGACAGCGCATCAGGAGCACCTTGCCCGTCCCGCCAGCCGATGCGCTCATCGGTAAGCCATGAATCAAAACGATCACGGCTATTTTTCAGACTATTGTGAAACTTACTGGCGCTTTTGCCCGCTCCAAAACGAGGATAGAACGAGGCATAAGCCTCTTTCCATTTCTGAACACCCAGTCCCACGGGTGGTTGAGATTTACCGTACTTCGACAAATACCACGCCACTTCAAGCAAATCGTCTTCCGAGCTATTCAATGTTACGTCCTTTTTTCCAACGTAATTCATCACCAGATTATGTCTGAAAAGTTCGTTAACTAAACTGATCAGGTTAGTTGTTTTGGCTAAAACTTCTCACACCGGTTTTCACTATCAACAACCACTGGCCAGTCCCCTTTTTTGCCCCCAAATCGCCTGAATGTCAATGGATGAAAAACGACCAACATGCAAAAATCACAAAGTAAATATCGTTATTACAGAAAAATAAATTCTCTTTGAATTACAGACGGATATGGACGAATTTGGACGGAAATGGACACAAAAAAAGCCACCCTCAGGTAGCTAATTATTGCATCACTTGGTGCCGAAGGCCGGACTCGAACCGGCACGTATTTCTACGGTTGATTTTGAATCAACTGCGTCTACCGATTTCGCCACTTCGGCACTGAAGGGGATGCGGAAACGTTCTGGATTATACCTGTCGGCGGCGGTCATGCAAGCGACAGCGTGTCGTCATTGCGCTAAGTGTTGAAAAAAACAGCGCTATCCTGCGCGGCGTCACCTTTTGCCGCTATTCCAGGGCGCCAATGCCACCAGCAATCACCACTGCCCCCTCCGCAAACCCAGCACCACCTGCGAGCCACTCCCCTTTCCCTTGATCCCCCCAGCCCCCACTCAAACTCATCTCAAATTTTTCTCACATAACTCTCTCCCACATCACTTAACACAACCCAACGCTCTCCATCCATCCCCAATATCCCCTCTCCCAATATTCCCCCAACCCCACCCACCACCATTCCTATATATTCCAGAAAGTTTTAGCCAATAAATTTTTGTTATTCACTCGCTCCGCAGCCAAATATTAATTTCATCAATATTTTTATAACTTTACATTAATGAAAAGTTTTCTTTTTGCCGTTTATTCCAGGATTTTCCTCAGGCGTGAAGGGTTCCGGTAAACACTATTTTTACTAGTCGCTGTACGAGTCTTGATGGACATATTCACTCGATGAATTAACTCAGGAGAATACTTGTGACGACGTTAAAACCTTTGCTGGCCCGCAACCGCAGCTGGGCGCTGCAGAAGTGTCAGCATGATCCGGACTATTTCGAAAAATGGGTCGACGGGCAGCGGCCCCACTCGCTGTGGATCGGCTGCTCCGACAGCCGCGTTCCCGCCGAGGTGCTCACCGGCAGCCAGCCCGGCGAGCTCTTTGTCCACCGCAATATCGCCAACATGCTCGATCCCGCCGACGACAACGTCATGAGCGTCCTGCAATATGCCCTCGACTACCTTGAGGTGGAGCGGGTGGTGCTCTGCGGCCACTACGGCTGCGGCGGCGTGCAGGCGGCGCTTTCCCTGCCCACCCTGCCGCTGGCGCAGGAATCCTCGTCGCTGGCTCGCCGCATCGGCCAGCTGCGCCACACCCTGCATCACGAAATTGCACAGATCGCCGATGGATGTTGTGTTGCGGCCTCCCCCGGCGCCAGCGCCAGCACCGACGCGGAGCCCTCTCGCCATGCGCTGGACGCCCTGGTGGAAGCCAACGTTCGCGCCCAGTTCGCCCGTCTGCTGGAGAGTGAACCGGTGCTGACGGTGCTCGCCAGCGGGCGGCCCCTCAGCCTGCACGGCTGCGTCTACGACCTGGCTTCCGGCCACTTAACCACCCTCGTCGAACACCTCTCACCGCAGGAGCACGCCCCATGAATACGTTTCGTCAGGACTCTCTCGCCGGCATCGTCGTCTTCCTTGTCGCCCTGCCGCTGTGCCTCGGCATCGCCCAGGCCAGCGGCTTACCGCCCTTCGTCGGCCTGCTGACCGGCATCATCGGCGGCCTGGTCGTCACCGCCCTCAGCCCCTCCCGCTTCGCCGTCAGCGGCCCCGCCGCCGGACTGGTCACCATCGTCGTCGCCGCCATTGAATCCCTGGGTTCCTTCTCCCTCTTCCTGATGGCGCTGGTGCTGGCCGGCGTGCTGCAGCTGCTGTTCGGCATCCTGCGGGCCGGGCGCTTTATCTCGCTGGTTCCCGCCAGCGTCATCAAAGGCATGCTGGCGGCGATCGGCATCCTGCTGATTATGCAGCAGATCCCCGTCGCGCTTGGCACAGCGGAAGAGACCGGGCTTGCCGAAGTGGTGCAAGGCAATGCCGCTTTCTCTGTCACTGCGATTGCCGTCGCCGCGGGCGGCCTGCTGGTACTCTGGCTGTGGGGTTCGCCGCTTATCCGCCGGGTGAAGAGCCTGCGCTGGATCCCCGGGCCGCTGATCGCCGTTCTGCTCGGTTGTGTCACCACCGTATTAATGACCCAGGCCGCGCCGCAGCAGCTGGCCGCTCTGCCTCGCATTACCCTGCCGGCGTTCGGCAGCCTCGGCGACCTGCTGGGCGAGCTGGAGTCTCCGGCGTGGAGCGCGTGGCGCAATCCGTCGGTGTGGGTGGTGGCGCTGACCCTGGCGCTGGTCGCCAGCCTCGAAACCTTGCTCAGCCAGGAGGCGCTGAAAAAGCTGCGCCCGCAAAATCCGCCGCCTTCGCCGAACCGCGAAATGGTCGCCCAGGGCGTGGGCAATCTGCTCTCCGGCGTGCTGGGGGCAATGCCGATCACCGCTGTCATCGTCCGCAGCTCGGTGAACGTCAGCAACGGCGCGCAAAGCAAACTGTCGATCTTTATCCACGGCGTGCTGCTGCTGATCTGCGGTCTGTGGTTCAGCGACCTGCTAACCTTAATCCCGCTCGCCAGCCTCGCCGCCGTGCTGCTGTATACCGGCTATAAGCTGGCGACGCCGCGGCTGTTCATCGAGCAGTTCCGCCAGGGGGCGGCGCAGTACGTCCCGTTCCTCGCCACCATCAGCGGCATTATCGCCTTCGGCATGCTGGCGGGGATTGGGATTGGTCTTGCCACCCAGATGGCGTTCAGCCTCTGGCGCAGCCATCGCCACTCGCTGCAGCTGGCGCGCTACGATGACCACTACGTGCTGCGCATCCAGCAGAATCTGACCTTTATGCACAATCCGCATCTGCTGGCCCTGCTGGCGAAGATTCCGGAAAAGAGCGTGGTGATCGTCGAGCACGACAGCGTTGGCTATCTCGACCCGGACGTGCGGGCGGTGCTGGATGATTTTGCCGAGAGCGCCCCGCAGCGCGGCATCCGCCTTAATCAGTGGCCGCTGGCCAGCCGCTGACTTTAACGGGCGGCTGGTCCGCTCGCTTCGCGACCCCTCCGATTGCCAAGCGCCGTGGAATGCCATGCTCTACACTTTCTGGGTTATCAAGCCAACCCCAAGGAAATGAACATGAGCATCATTAAAAGCTACGCCGCCAAAGAAGCGGGCGCCGATCTGTCGCTGTGGGAATACGATGCCGGCGAGCTGCAGCCGGAAGATGTCGAAGTTGAAGTGGAATACTGCGGGATCTGCCATTCGGACCTGTCGATGATCGACAACGAATGGGGGATGTCGAGCTACCCGCTGGTGGCCGGCCACGAGGTGATTGGCCGGGTGGCGGCGCTGGGCAGCGCGGCGCAGGATAAAGGGCTGAAGATTGGCCAGAAGGTCGGCATCGGCTGGACGGCGCGCAGCTGCGGCCATTGCGACGCCTGCATCAGCGGCAACCAGATCAACTGTCTGGAAGGCTCGGTGCCGACCATTCTCAACCGCGGCGGCTTCGCCAATAAGCTGCGCGCCGACTGGCAGTGGGTGATCCCCCTGCCGGAGAGCATCGATCTGGCGTCCGCCGGCCCGATGCTGTGCGGCGGCATCACCGTCTTTAAACCGCTGCTGAGCCACCACGTCACTGCCACCAGCCGCGTCGGGGTGATCGGCATCGGCGGCCTCGGCCATATCGCCATTAAGCTGCTGCGGGCGATGGGCGCGGAAGTGACCGCCTTCAGCTCCAACCCGGCGAAAGAGCAGGAAGTGCTGGCGATGGGCGCCGATCGCGTGGTGAACAGCCGCGATCCTGAAGCCTTAAAAGCGCTGGCCGGTCAGTTCGACCTAATCATCAACACCGTGGCGGTGGACCTCGACTGGCAGCCGTACTTCGAAGCCCTGGCTTACGGCGGCAACTTCCATACCGTCGGCGCGGTGATGAAGCCGTTCCCGGTGCCGGCCTTTACTCTGATCGGCGGCGACCGCAGCATCTCCGGCTCGGCGACCGGTAACCCGTCCGAACTGCGCACGCTAATGAAGTTCGCCGGGCGCAGCAAAGTGGCGCCAACCACCGAGCTGTTCCCGATGTCGCAGATTAACGAAGCGCTGAAGCACGTTCGCGAAGGCAAAGCCCGCTACCGCGCGGTGCTGAAAGCCGACTTCTGATGGTTCTCTCCCGCCGGGCGGCCCGCTCGCCCGGCGTTTCCCCCGTCGCTTCATCAAACCGTCATCTCCCCGCCATGCCTCTGTAGTCATTGCTTCCCACAATCCGGGCTTCGATAAATGGCTGAACGAGATGCGCGTCACCATGAGAAAGACCTGGCTTCCCTGGCTGATCCTGTCGCCTTCCCTGCTGTTTTTACTGCTGTTTACCTGGTTCCCGCTGGGGCGTTCGGTGTATGACAGCCTGTTTGATACCCGCATGGCCAGCGACGGCGCGCAGTACGTCGGGCTGGATAACTTTGCCCGCCTGTTTGCCGATAACGTCTTCTGGCAGTCGCTGGGCAATAACCTGCTCTATATCCTGCTGACGGTAGTGCCCGGGGTGACCCTCGCCCTGCTGCTGGCGGTCGCCCTGAGCGAGAACCATCGCGTCAACCGCTGGCTGCGCACCGCCTTTTTCTTCCCGATGATTATCCCGATGGTCAGCGCCGCCGCGCTGTGGCTGTTTATCTTTATGCCCGGCCTCGGCCTGCTCGACCACTATCTGGCGAAGCTGTTCGGGCCGATGAATAATAACTGGCTGGGGCGCAGCAACAGCGCGCTGCTGGCCCTGGCGCTGATCGGCGTGTGGAAGTTCGCCGGCTATTACATGCTGTTTTTCCTCGCCGGGCTGCAGAGCATTCCGGCCTCGACGCGGGAAGCGGCGCTGATGGAAGGGGCTACCCGCACGCAGGTCTTTTTTAAGGTCACGCTACCGCTGCTGCGCCCGACGCTGAGCTTTGTGATCACCACCGCGCTGATCTACTCCATCACCCAGATCGACCACGTGGCGGTGATGACCCGCGGCGGGCCCGACAACGCCACCACCGTGCTGCTCTATTACATTCAGAATCTCGCCTGGGATACCCACGACCTTGGTAAAGCCTCCGCCGCCACCTTCCTGACCCTGGCCGGGCTGTTCGCCTTCTCGCTGATTAACCTGAAACTGCTGGAGAAAGGAGCCCACTATGAGCGCTGACATCTCGCCGCTGCTGGTCCGCACGCCCACCGCTACGCGTCCGCTGTGGCTACGCCTGCGCCGCTCGTCGCCCTTTACGCTCACAGTATTAATGTGCTGCCTGGCGCTGCTGTGGGTGAGCCCGTTTATCTGGATGCTGGCGACCTCGTTCAGCGCCACCACCTTCGGCGACGATATGGCGTCGCTGCCGCCGCGCCTGCCGCTGACCCTCGATAACTTCCGCGACGCCTGGAACAGCGCCGACTGGCTGAGCCTGTATGCCAACACCCTTATCTTCACCTTCGGCACCTTCTTCGTGCAGCTGTTGACCATCACCACCGCCGGGTACGTCTTCGCCTGTCACGAGTTTCGCGGCAAGCAGACGCTGTTTCTCCTGTTCCTGGTGCAGTTGATGATCATGCCGGTAGTGATGATGGTACCGAACATGCTGACCCTGAAAACCTTCGGCCTGCTCAACACCCTCACCGGGGTGATGATGCCCTACTTCACCTCGGCGTTCGGCGTGTTCCTGATGCGTCAGGCGTTCCTCGCCATCCCGAAAGAGCTGGAGGAGGCGGCGCTGATGGAGGGCTGCCGCTGGTGGCAGGTGCTGTTCCGCGTACTGCTGCCGATGTCCTGGCCGTCGGTGCTGGCCTTCGCCACCGTCAGCATTACCTACCACTGGAACGAGTACCTGTGGCCGCTGATGATGCTCAACGATCCCGATAAGCAGGTGCTGACCGTCGGGCTGGTCTCCTTCGCCATGGGCGCCGAATCCGGCGGCCAGTGGGGCACCATCGGCGCCGGGACGCTGATGGTCTGCCTGCCGCTGATGCTGGCGTTCATCCTTTTTCAGAAACAGTTCCTGCGGAGCTTCGGCTTCTCCGGGATCAAATAAGGAGTGATTCATGCTGTTAGCGCACATTTCCGATACCCATTTCCGCAGCCGCGGCGAGAAGCTGTACGGCTTTATCGACGTCAATGCCACCAACGCCGACGTGGTCTCCCAGCTTAACGCGCTGCGCGAGCGCCCGGACGCGGTGGTGGTGAGCGGGGATATCGTCAACTGCGGCCGCCCGGAGGAGTATCAGGTGGCCCGCCAGATCCTCGGCAGCCTGAACTATCCGCTGTATCTGATCCCCGGCAACCACGACGACAAAGCCCATTTTCTGGAGCATCTTCACCCGCTGTGCCCGCAGCTGGGCAACGATCCGCAAAATATGCGCTATGCAGTGGATGACTTCGCCACCCGCCTGCTGTTTATCGACTCCAGTCGCGCCGGCACCTCAAAGGGCTGGCTGACCGACGAGACCATCGGCTGGCTGGAAGCCCAGCTGTTCGAGGGTGGCGACAAACCGGCAACGGTGTTTATGCACCACCCGCCGCTGCCGCTGGGCAATGCGCAGATGGACCCGATTGCCTGCGAAAACGGCCACCGTCTGCTGGCGCTGGTGGAACGTTTCCCGTCGCTGACGCGCATCTTATGCGGCCATAACCACAGCCTGACCATGACCCAGTATCGCCAGGCGCTGATCTCCACCATTCCCGGCACCGTCCACCAGGTGCCTTACTGCCACGCAGACACCCGGCCCTATTACGATCTCTCGCCGGCTTCGTGCCTGATGCACCGTCAGGTCGGCGATCAGTGGGTGAGCTACCAGCACTCGCTGGCCCACTACGCCGGGCCGTGGCTGTACGACGAAAACATCAGTTGCCCAACGGAAGAGCGCTAACCGCCATGCTCAGTCTGCAAAACATCAGTAAACGTTTCGACGGCAAACCGGCGCTCAGCGCCCTGTCACTGGATATTCACGAAGGCGAATTCGTGGTGCTGGTCGGCCCGTCGGGCTGCGGGAAAAGTACCCTGCTGCGCCTGCTCGCCGGGCTGGAGCCGGTCAGCGAAGGGCAAATCTGGCTGCATGATGAGAACATCACCGCCACCACGCCGCGCGAGCGCAACTTCGCGATGATCTTCCAGAACTATGCCCTGTTTCCGCATCTGTCGGTGCGCGACAACATCACTTTCGGCATGAAGGTGCGCAAGGAAGAGAAAAGCAGCTGGCAGCCGCGGGTGGACAAAGTGGCGCAGATGCTGCAGCTGGAGGCGCTGCTCGACCGCAAACCGGCGAAGCTCTCCGGCGGCCAGCGCCAGCGGGTGGCGATGGCCCGGGCGATCGTGCGTAATCCGCGGCTGTTCCTGATGGACGAGCCGCTCTCCAACCTCGACGCCCGCCTGCGCAGCGAAGTGCGCGACAGCATTATGGCCCTCCACCAGCAGTTGAAAACCAGCACCATCTATGTGACCCACGATCAGACCGAGGCGATGTCGATGGCCGACCGCATCGTGGTGATGAACAGCGGCCACGTACAGCAGGTCGGGCGCCCGGAGTATCTGTATGCCAACCCGGCCAACCTGTTCGTCGCCGGGTTTATCGGTTCACCAGCGATGAACCTCCTGTCGCTGCCCTGCGCCAACGGTGAAGTACTGTTGGGAGAACAGCGCCATCCGCTGCCGCCGCACCACCGGGATCAGACCCGCGTCTGGCTGGGCGTTCGCCCGGAACATATTACCGACCGCGTGGAGGACGGCCATCTGCGCCTGCCGGCCACCGTTCTGCAACGAGAACTGATGGGAGCCGATTACCTGCTCCACGTCAGCACCCCGATCGGCACCCTGCGCTTTAGCCGCCGCCACCGCGGCACGGTGCCGGAAAAAGGCGAGTCGCTACTGGTCGGCTTCTCGCCTGCCGATGTGCATCTTTTTCATGCTGAGACCCAGCATAATTTATTGATGGAGTGTAATCATGTTTAAACCTTTTACGCTAGTCGCGGTTGGCCTCAGCCTTGCCCTGAGCGGCGCGGCGCTGGCAAAAGAGAAAATAGACTTCATGTTCCCGGCGCCGGTGGACGGCAAGCTGACCATGGAGATGACCCGCGTCATTAAGCAATTCAACGACTCGCAGCAGGATGTCGAAGTGCGCGGGATCTTCACCGGCAACTACGACACCACCAAGATCAAAGCCGAATCGGCGCAGAAGGCCGGCCAGCCGCCGGCGCTGGTGATCATGTCCGCCAACTTCACCACCGATCTGGCGCTGAAAGATGAGATCCTGCCGATGGATGAGCTGTTTAAATATGGCGATCAAAAGGCCGGCGATTTTCTGCAAAAGGAATTCTGGCCCGCGATGCATAAGAACGCCCAGGTGATGGGCACCACCTATGCGATCCCGTTCCATAACTCGACGCCGATCCTCTACTACAACAAGACGATGTTCGATCAGGCCGGGATCAAACAGCCGCCCCAGACCTGGGCCGAGCTGCTGGCTGATGCCAAAAAGCTGACCGACGAGAGCAAAGGCCAGTGGGGGATCATGCTACCGTCGACCAACGACGACTACGGCGGCTGGATCTTCTCGGCGCTGGTGCGCGCCAACGGCGGGAAATACTTTAACGAAGACTATCCGGGCGAGGTCTATTACAACTCGCCGACCGCCATCGGCGCCCTGCGCTTCTGGCAGGATCTGATCTACAAGGACAAGGTGATGCCGTCCGGGGTGCTGAACTCGAAACAGATCAGCGCCGCGTTCTTCTCCGGCAAGCTCGGGATGGCGATGCTCAGCACCGGCGCGCTGGGCTTTATGCGCGAGAACAGCAAAGACTTTGAGCTTGGGGTGGCGATGCTGCCGGCCAAAGAGCAGCGCGCGGTGCCGATCGGCGGCGCCAGCCTGGTGAGCTTTAAAGGCATCAACGAGGCGCAGAAGAAAGCGGCGTATCAGTTCCTGACCTATCTGGTGAGCCCCGAGGTGAACGGCGCGTGGAGCCGCTTCACCGGCTACTTCTCGCCGCGCAAGGCGTCATATGATACGCCGGAGATGAAGGCCTATCTGCAGCAGGATCCGCGGGCGGCGATCGCCCTTGAGCAGCTGAAGTACGCCCATCCGTGGTACTCCACCTGGGAGACCGTGGCGGTGCGTAAGGCGATGGAGAACCAGCTGGCGGCGGTGGTTAACGATGCCAAAGTGACGCCGGAAGCAGCGGTGCAGGCGGCGCAGAAGGAAGCCGACGCGCTGATGAAACCGTATGTGGATAAGACCGCGCTGGCGGAAGTGAAGTGACGTGTTACCCGTCATCGTCACCCTCACCCTGGCCCTCTCCCTGAGGGAGAGGGGACGGTACGGCGCTGTGGTTGAGCCCTGGGCCCGGGAGAGGGAACTGTCCGGCGCCGTGGTTGAACCCTGAGTCCGGGAGAGGGAACTGTCCGGCGCCGTGGTTGAGCCCTGAGTCCGGGAGAGGGAACGGTCCGGCGCCGTGGTTGAGCCCTGAGTCCGGGAGAGGGAACGGTCCGGTGCCGTGGTTAAGCCCTGAGTCCGGTTGAGGAAGGAAAAAAAGCAGGCCATACCCGGTATGGCCTGAAAATGTCACAACGATTAGATCCCTGCCGTTTCGCGGATATATTTGCGCGCTTTGACGGCGTATTCGAAAGGATTGGCCAGGGCAGGATCCTGCTCGGCTTCCACCACCATCCAGCCTTTATAGCCAAAGTCGTCCAGCAGCTTGAACACCGGACGGAAATCGATCACCCCGTCGCCCGGGACGGTGAAGGTGCCTTTTTTCACGCCGTCGAGGAACGACAGGCCGTCGCGGCGCACCTGGTCGATCACCGGCGGACGGACGTCTTTCAGGTGAACGTGATTGATGCGCGGCAGATATTTTTTGAGGATCGCCAGCATCGGCGCTTCGCCGCCTTCGGAATACCAGGCGTGTCCGGTGTCGAACAGCAGGAAGACGCGCTCGTCCACCAGCGACATAAATTTGTCGATTTCCGCGGTGGTCTGAATGCCGGTGCCCATGTGGTGGTGCAGACAGACCTGCATTCCCTTCTCCGCCGCCAGGCGGCCGAGGGTGTTGTAGCCTTCCGCCACCCGCTGCCACTCTTCTTCGCTGAAGCACGGCTTCGCATCGCCGAGGATCGGTTTATCCAGCCCCTGGATGCTGCCGCTCTGCTCGGAACAGCCAATCACTTTCGCCCCCATCGCATGAAGGAAGTTCATGTGATTGACGAATTCATCAATGGTTTTTTCCCGCTGGCCGTTGGCGAAAAAGGTGCTGAACCAGGCGTTGCAGATCTGAATGCCACGGATGTCCAGCATCGGCTTGAGAACCGCCGGGTCGCGCGGATATTTGCTGCCGACTTCGCTGCCGGTAAAGCCGGCCAGCGCCATTTCGCTGACGATCTGCTGGAAGGTGTTTTCGCTGCCGAGCTCCGGCATATCATCGTTAGTCCAGCCGATCGGGGCGATAGCCAGTTTGACGTTATCTTTGTTCATAGTAGGGCTCCTGCCGCTGCGCCTTACCGGCGCAGCAATTCACGTTCAATGAGTTCACGGGTTTCCACTGCCTGGTATTTCATTTTTTCCGGGTAGCCAAACAGCGAGGTGGCGACAATCGGCTCCCCGCCGACCTTGAAGGTCTGCTCGGCGAATTTCATTTCGCGCAGGGTGCGGAACAGCGCGTCGAAATCCACATCCCCTTCTCCGACGCCTACGTGCTGGTGCACCACGGCATCCACGCCCGGCGGGTTAACGATATAGCGGCAATGTTTCGTATGATTGCGGGTGTCCGCAATCAGGACATGGGAGAGATCGCTTCCGGCATAGCGCAGCATGCTCGCCACGTCGCCGACGCCTTTGTCGTAGAAAAAGGTGTGCGGCACGCTGTAGACGTACTTCACGTTATCGCTGCGGAACGACTTCACGATATCGACGGTTTCATTGTTCTCTTCGCAGAAATCCCAGGGATGCGCCTGGATCTCCACGCGGATGCCTTCCCGCTCAAAAATCGGCAACAGCTCTTCCATTGAGCGATAGAACATTTCATCGCAGATCTCAGGCTGATTCGGATCGCCGGAGAACTCGGTGTTGATCACCTGAACGCCCATCTCCACCGCAATTTCCACCAGCCGTTTCCAGTTTTTCACCGCCGCCTGACGGCGCAGTTCGTCCGGACCGGACCAGCGGTAGACGCAGATAAACGACGACAGCTCAAGGCCGGTATCGCGCAGCGCCTGCTTATACTCCGCCATGATCTCCCGGCTGGCGCGCGGGTGCTTGTAGAACGGGTTAATCTGCGGGTGCGGCGACTGTTCAATGTACTTGTAGCCCCACTCCGCTACCTGATGGACCATGCGGGTGATCCCAAGGTCCTTAATGACATCCACATCAAAGGCAATTTTCATCGTCGTTACCTGTGCAAAGAAGTTCCGTCAGCAAAACGTGCTTAACGTTTGTAGAATGCCGGGCACTCAGGCAGCGTCACCTCAACCGGCTCGCTGGTTCCCTGCGCTTTAATGCAGGCATCCGCCGCCACCGACGCCGCGTAGCCGTCCCAGGCCGACGGGCCGTGCAGCTGGCCGGCTTTGACGTCGTTGATAAAGGCCTGCAGCTCAACGTCGTAGGCTTTGATAAAGCGGTCTTTCCAGTCGGTGAGAATGGCGGTCGACAGGCTGGCGGACTTGCGCATCTGGACGGCAGACGGCTCCGGCAGACGGGCAATCCCGGTCTCGCCGACCACTTCGCACTGGATGTCATACCCGTACTGGCAGTTCACGAACACTTCGACGTCGATCAGGGTGCCTTTTTTGGTTTCAAAGGAGACGATCTGCGGATCTTTCAGGCGCGCATGGGTGTGCGAGGTGGAGCGCGGGAAGCGCACCTGCACGGAACGGTAGTCATCGTTCAGCAGCCAGCGCAGCACGTCCAGCTCGTGGATCAGGGTGTTGGTGATCGCCATATCGGTGGTGTAGTTCTCGCCGACCGACTGGTTGCGGTGGGCGCAGCGCAGCATCAGCGGCGCGCCGATATCGCCATCGTCGATCACTTTTTTCAGCGCCAGATAGCCTTCGTCGTACGGGCGCATAAAGCCAACCTGCACCAGACGACGGCCGGCCTTCATTTCGGCATCGACGATGCGGCGGCAGCCTTCCGCGGTCATCGCCAGCGGTTTTTCGCAGAACACCGGCTTACCAGCGGCAATGGCGGCCAGGGTGTACTCTTCGTGGGTCGGGTCCCATGAAGTGACCAGGATGGCATCGACATCGCTGGCGTTAATCACGTCGTGGCCGTCGGCGTAGACTTCCGCCTGCACGCCCGGCAGCGCGACCGCCGCACGGGCGTTGTCGGCATTGATATCAGACACCGCCACAACGGTGGCGCCCTGCAGAACCTGGGTGCAGCGACGGATGTGTTCTTTACCGATAGCGCCAGCGCCGATGACACCTAATTTGAGCGACATAATGGTTTTCTCCGTAAGTCTGTAGGATTCAGGGTAGAGGTTCGTTTTAGTAATCACGCGCCTGGGCGCGCTTTTCATTAATCATTTGCGCCACCTTGCGGATCCGCTCAGAGAGCGCCGTCTGGGCGACCCCGACGTTCCACCAGCTGCCGTATTTGTGCACCATGGTCTTCGGCAGCACTTTAATATCAATCAGGGTGCTGACCGTTTCGCGACGGGCGGCGTCCAGCGCGTGGCGCAGTTCGTCCAGCGTGGTGACGCGCCAGGTTTTGCAGCCGTAGCCGGCGGCGATAGTGGCGAAGTCCACCGGCACCAGGCCGCCCTGCAGCTGGCCGGTTTCCGGCTGGCGGTAGCGGAACTCGGTACCGAAGCTGTCCATTCCGTGCTCCATCTGCAGGTTGTTGATGCAGCCGTTGGCCATGTTGTCGAACAGCACGACGTTGATCTTCGCCCGCTCCTGCAGGGAGGTGACCAGCTCAGAGTGCAGCATCATGAACGAGCCATCGCCGACCAGGGAGTAGACTTCGCTCTGCGGCTGCGCCAGCTTCACGCCCAGCGCGGCGTTGACTTCGTATCCCATGCAGGAGTAGCCGTACTCCACGTGGTAAGTGTTTTCCGCGCGGTTGCGCCAGACGCGCTGCAGATCGCCTGGCAGGCTGCCCGCCGCCGCGACGATCACCGCCTCGGCCGGCAGCGTTTCATTCAGTACCCCAAGAACGCTGCTCTGGGTCAGGGTGGAGTCGGTGATCTGGCGGAACTCGCGATACACCGATTCACGATCGAGATGATCGTCGATCTCCGGCACAAAGGATTTCTCCTGCCACACCGCCTGGTAGACGCGCTGGGTCTCTTTTAACTGACGGCTCTGCACGCTCTCGATCTGCGCGCCCCAGCCGGCCTGCCAGCCGCTGTCCGCCAGCGCCGCGTCGAGAGCGGTCATCGCTTCCCGGGCGTCCGCCAGCATGGCAATGCCGTCCAGCTTCCAGGCGTCGAAGTTGCTGACGTTAATATTCAGGAAACGCACCTCCGGGTGCTGGAAAATCCATTTCGAGGCGGTGGTAAAATCGCTGAAGCGGGTGCCGACGCCGATCACCAGGTCGGCCTCTTTCGCCAGCAGGTTCGCCGCCAGGCAGCCCGTCTCGCCGACGCCGCCGACGTTCAGGGGGTGAGAAGAGACCACCGTCCCCTTCCCGGCCTGGGTTTCGGCGAAGGGCACCCCGTAGCGCTCGGCAAAACGGGACAGCGCTTCGCCCGCGCCGGAGTATTTCACCCCGCCGCCGCAGACGATCAGCGGTTTACGGCTGCCTTTGATGGCCGCCACGGCGTCCGCCAGCTGCGCGGCGCTGGCCGGGCGGCGGTCGAGACGGTGCACGCGGCGCGCAAAGAAGGATTCCGGGTAATCCCAGGCTTCGCCCTGCACGTCCTGCGGCAGGCACAGCGTTACCGCGCCGGTTTCCGCAGGGTCGGTCAGGACGCGCATGGCGTTGATGCAGGCGCTCATCAGCTGTTCCGGGCGGGTAATGCGGTCCCAGTATTTGCTGACTGCGCGGAAAGCGTCATTGGTGCTGATGCTGAGATCGTAGCTCTGTTCAATCTGCTGGAGCACCGGGTCCGGCTGGCGGGTGGCGAAGACATCGCCCGGCAGCAACAGCAGCGGAATGCGGTTGGCGCTGGCGGTGCCGGCGGCGGTGATCATGTTGGCCGCCCCTGGACCGATGGAGGAGGTGCAGGCGATAATCTGCCGGCGCAGGGCCTGGCGGGCAAAACCGGTGGCCGCGTGGGCCATCCCCTGCTCGTTGCGCCCCTGATAGACGCGCATATCGCCGCTGTCCTGCTCCAGCGCCTGCCCCAGCCCCAGGACGTTGCCATGGCCGAAAATCGCGAAAATGCCTTTCACGAACTTCAGCTCTACGCCATCCACTTCCAGGTACTGGTTATCGAGGAACTTCACCAGCGCCTGCGCCGTTGTCAGTCTCAGTTTGCCCATGATGCACAATCCTTATTGTTCAGTATTTGTGTGTGGCGTCGCGCCGATGCCGCTGGGGCCGTCGTTCACGTCACTGGAATACCTGTGGATTATAGGCAAACATTTTTTTCATTAAATACAAATACAGAAGAAATATTTCATTTTGCGAGAAGGATCAAACTCTCTACCCATTTCATACGTTTCACTTACATTCCAGACACGTTTTCGGGCCCTTTTTTGCCGCACCAGACGGCAATATCCCCTTAAAAATCATAGGTAAATGGATGCCATTTGGCGTTTCATTTTCCCCCGGGTCGACAGAGGGGGCGATCCGCGCTCGCGCGAGGCTCAGTGCGGCAGAGTGGTAGATCCCTCACACTTTTGGTTTTTTAATTTCGAACGAGTTTGCAAATGAAATATTTATTTCTCAAACTAAGGGTAACCAATAACCCTCAGGCTGTTCACGGAGTCGACGTCGGGATCCCGACCCTTCCAGGCAGCAGACACCAAAAAGGAAATCCTAGCTATGAATGCAGCAGTAAAGCGGCTCGACGTCATCTGTATAGGTCGGGTGGCCGTCGACCTCTATGCCCAGCAGATCGGTTCGCGGCTAGAAGACGTTGCCAGTTTCTCTAAATATCTGGGCGGCTCCTCCGGCAACGTGGCCTTTGGCACCGCGATTCAGGGGCTGAAATCGGCCATGCTGGCGCGCGTTGGCGATGAACACAACGGCCGTTTCCTGCGCGAAACGCTCAACCGCGCCGGGGTGGATACTGAGTATCTGATTACCGACAAATCTCGCCTGACCGCGCTGGTGATGCTGGGGATTAAGGATCAGGAGACCTTCCCCCTGATTTTCTACCGCGATAACTGCGCCGATATGGCCTTAACGCCTGACGACATTAGCGAGGAGTATATTGCCTCCTCCCGGGCGCTGGCGGTGACTGGCACCCACCTGTCGCACGCCAACACCCGCGCCGCGGTGCTGAAGGCGCTGGAGTACGCTCGCCGTCACGGCCTGCGTACCGCGCTGGATATCGATTACCGTCCGGTGCTGTGGGGGCTCACCTCGCTCGGCGATGGCGAAACCCGTTTCATTGAGTCCGGGCCGGTCACCAGCCAGCTGCAGGAAGTGCTGCATCTGTTCGATTTGGTGGTGGGAACCGAAGAAGAGTTTCATATTGCCGGGGGCAGCACCGATACCCTGACCGCGCTGAAAAATGTGCGCAATGCCACCAAAGCCACCCTCGTCTGTAAGCGCGGGCCGATGGGCTGCGTGGTGCTGGAAGGCGACATCCCGGACAGCTGGGACCAGGTGCCGCTGCAGCAGGGCGTGCGCGTGGAGGTGCTCAACGTGCTGGGCGCCGGGGATGCCTTTATGTCGGGTCTGCTGCGCGGCTGGCTTAACGACGAGGGCTGGGAGCAGGCTTGCCGCTATGCCAACGCCTGCGGCGCGCTGGTGGTCTCCCGCCACGGCTGCGCGCCGGCGATGCCGACCAAAGTCGAACTGGATGACTACCTGCAGCGTGCCGAATCGGTGCCGCGCCCGGACGTCGACGAGCGCCTAAACCACCTGCACCGGGTCACCAGCCGCCGTCAGCAGTGGCCGGAGCTGTGCATTTTCGCCTTTGACCATCGTAAACAGCTGGCCGACCTGGCGCGGGAGACCGGGCGCGATGAAGCCTGCATTCCGCAGCTCAAGCTGCTGTTGTTGGCCGCGGCCGAAGCGGCGGCGCAGGAGGCGGGTCTCGAGCAGCGCAGCGGCATTCTGGCCGACGGCACCTACGGCCAGCGTGCGCTGAACGCCATTACCGGCAAGGGCTGGTGGATCGGGCGCCCTATCGAGCTGCCCAGCTCGCGGCCGCTGCGTCTGGAGCATGGCAACATCGGCTCGCAGCTGATCGACTGGCCGCTGGAGCATGTCGTCAAATGCCTGGTCTTCTATCACCCGGACGACCCGGCGGCGCTGCGTGCAGAACAGGATGCCCTGCTGCTTGAGGTGTGGCAGGCCTGTAACAAATCAGGCCACGAGCTGCTGCTGGAGGTGATCCTGCCGGAAAATGGCCCGGACAAAGACGAACGCCATTACCACACCATGCTGGAACACTTCTATCAGCTGGGGATCAAGCCGGACTGGTGGAAGCTGCCGCCGCTCTCCAGCGCCAGCTGGCAGCAGATCACCGCCCTTATCGAGCGCGAAGATCCGTGGAGCCGCGGGATCCTGATCCTCGGGCTCGACGCGCCTTCCGACAAACTGCGCGCCGGTTTCGCCGAGGCGGCCGCACACCCGATGATCAAAGGTTTCGCCGTCGGGCGCACCATCTTTGGCCAGCCGTCGCGGCGCTGGATGCAGGGCGAGCTCAGCGATGAGGCCCTGATAGAGGAAGTGAAACGCAACTACCTGACACTTATTGGCTACTGGCGCGAAGCCCGCCGCTGATCCCCCGACGCCCGTCTCCGTCACCTTGCGGAGCGGGCGTTTTTCTGTTTCTTCGTGAAATGAATCGCGTATTTCGTCGCAATAAATGAAAAATTCGCTTCATTTGGTACACTGGAAGCCATATTCCTTCCAATTTCTCAGAGCGCACTCTATGGCCAATAACCCAACACAGCTGACCATCCTGCAGGATGAAATCAGGCGTCGCTACGATACGTTAAGCAAACGCCTGAAACAGGTCGCCCGCTATATCCTTGATAACAGCAATAGCGTGGCTTTCGATACCGTGGCCTCCATTGCGCAACAGGCGGATGTTCCCCCTTCCACGTTGATTCGTTTTGCCAACGCCTTCGGCTTCAGCGGCTTTAACGAAATGAAACAGATGTTCAAGCAACATTTGATGGAAGAGACCGCCAACTATACCGAGCGCGCCCGTCTGTTCCGCCAGACCACCAGCGATGAGTCCAGCCCGCCGGAAACGCCGACGGAAATCCTCAATATGTTCACGATGGTGAACAACCAGGCCCTGCAGCAGCTGGCGATGCAGACCTCCAGCGATGATCTGGAGCGCGCGGTGGCCCTGCTGGGCGAGGCGGAAAATATTTACGTCATTGGTCTGCGCCGGTCGTTCAGCGTCGCCTCCTATCTGACCTATGCGCTGCGCCATCTCGATCGCAAAGCCTTTCTGATCGACGGTCTCGGCGGCATGTTCACCGAACAGCTGAGTCTGGTCGGCCCGAAAGACGTGGTGGTGGCGGTGAGCTTCTCGCCGTACGCCCGGGAAGTGGTCGAGCTGGTGGAGCTGGGCGCGCAGCGCAAAGCGCGGCAGATCGCCATTACCGACAGTCAGGTCAGCCCGCTGGCGGCCTTCAGCGACGTCTGCTTTGTGGTGCGGGAAGCGCAGGTGGATGGCTTCCGCTCGCAGGTTGCTTCCCTGTGCCTGGCCCAGACGCTGGCGGTTTCGCTGGCGCTGAACAGCAGCCAGGAGTCCGAGGCCAAGCAAAAGGCGTGAGATAGGCTACCTGGCGTCAGTTGCCCGGCGGAGTGGCATAAGCCTGCGGGAGGATCCCGTAGGCCGGATAAGCGTAGCGCCATCCGGCACAAGACGAGTACGGTGCCGGAGATTCCTGCCCGGCGGCGCTGCGCTTGCCGGGCCTGGGGTACAGGGGCTTATACGGGAGGATGCCGTAGGCCGGATAAGCGTAGCGCCATCCGGCACAAAGGCGGGTATGGCGCCGGGGATGTCCTCCCCGGCGGCGCTGCGCTTGCCGGGCCTGGGGTACAGGGGCTTACGGGAGGATCCCGTAGGCCGGATAAGCGTAGCGCCATCCGGCACAAAGGCGGGTATGGTGCCGGAGGTGTCCTCCCCGGCGGCGCTGCGCTTGCCGGGCCTGGGGTATATGCGCCTGCGGGATGCCGTAGAGACTGTTATCGGTTTGCAACTTTCTCAGCCAGGCAAAAGCGTTTATCACATGTAACTTCAGCGAAATTTGCGCTCCCGGTTAATCGTCTGCGTTATGTCACTCATGGCGCAGGGAGCGCACAGGGGGCGGCCATTCGCCGCCGCCCCCTGTACCCCCGGGCTCCGGCCAGCAACATCGCCGCTACGCGGTCCCTTCGACTTATCCCTGCAGGCTTCGGGTCGGGCCGAGGCAGCGTCCGTGCAAAA
>ERZ506250.45-NODE-45-length-40126-cov-13.1683_pt1 | contig 40126 bp, 50 predicted proteins | sample MGYA00512367_ERZ506250 | MGnify/ENA metagenome assembly ERZ506250 | reverse complement strand
TACTAGTAGCTTCTTCTGCACTAGCTTTAGCATCGTTTGCTGTACTGTTTGCAAAACCAGCGTCCTCAACTGCTTTGTTGGCATCAGTAACCGCGGTGTTAGATTTGTCTAAAGCATCCGCCGCATCTTTTACGGCATTATCAATACTTTCTTGCAACTTTTCATCAGGTTTAGTAGACACTTGTTCTTGCCAAGATCCAATACCTGTTTCCGTATCGATTACCCAAGTTTTGATAATTGTATCTGGACCATCTTTAGCAAACCAAATATCTCCTGGCTTAGGATTGCTTGGAGGATCAACGCCTTCACTAACAATATTTCCTGATGCATTCATGTGCTGTCTGATGTTTTCAACGTCCTGTGATAACTGACCTTTGTAAACAAAACTTGCCGATGAAGCAACAGTAGTATCGGCCTTACTAACAGCTGATAAACCACCACCAAACGTCAACGAATACAGTAGATTAGGCGTTTTAAATTCGTTGCCAGCAGTATCCTTAATAGTTATCCAATCACCTACCTCAAGTGAAGGATCCCCAAACCAACTCAGAGAAAATGGATAGAAATTAATGTCTTGTAACTGTTGATACAATCCGTCTAATAAAACTTGCGTCATGCTGGGATTGATCAATGCAATCTGCGTTCCAGAACTGCTGCCGGCTTGTAACGTTTTAGTTTCTTGTATTTCGTTACCACTTTCATCTTTAACAATTGTAGTAACCGTACATGTGATTCCACCAATCCGATAGAACGATTCATTTTTGTTTAAACCCTTTGATTGATACTGTGCCGGTGAAATCACAAAATTAGGATCACTTAATGTCCGTACATCAAGTAATCCATCACGATCAAAAGTCGCAAAACCACCTGCAAATTGTGCAACATAACCGATGGCATCGCGATATGTTACTGAACCAAATGAGTTAATCTCTGTATTGGGTATTCGTGCAAAATCTGCTTCATTGATTTTAACGCCAGCTAGATTAGCCACTTCAATTGCTATATCACTGATGGGAGCCGGATAGGTTAACTTAGATTCGTACGTGCCACCTAACATACACATTCTGTCAGAAGCAGAGAGTGTTGTTGTATTATTATTCCGATCCTGAACAACTTCGGAATCCAAAACAAAAACACCTAGATTCGTAAAATCCCAGGTGTTATCAGGGAGTCTAATTCCAATTTGTGGTGTTACCTCATCAAGCAACTCAAGGCCTTCAATTAAGTGGCTAAAAGTAATCTTGATTGTATTTTGATAAGTTGAACCGACAGTTAATGCCGCTCCATTCATAGCTCCCGAATCAAACGTTAGGCTCGTAATGTCTGCCGCAGTGTATGTTTTATCCTTAATTACAATCTTAAAATCTAGTGTTCTATCAGTAGCAGCCCACGCATCATGGACCGCTTGTTTCTTGAAAAGCAATTATGATCACCCCCTTTTTATTGTTCAATTAGGTCAAAACTCAAATTTTGCCACATCATTGCTGAAAATTTATCATTCCAGCTATAAGCAGCTGCGGTTCTATCCCCTACATAAAAAGTACCTGTCCGTTGTCCACCAGTTTGTGGATCAGGATAGGTCACTGAAAAGAAAGTTGAACTGATTGCTTGCATTATTGTCGCAATCTCATTGTTATTAAGTGGTCCCCAGGCAATTGCCAATTTACGCTTTACGGTGATTCGATCACGATGCATATTACCGCTAGCATCACGCGTTGAATTACCATCAATATCCTGAACAGTTGCACTGAATGTTTTGGGTGATTTCACTGCTTTCCCGTCGAGTGTTAAAGTTGCCATTTACTCACCTCTTTACAATAAGATTGGATTAAAGCCTAATTTTTGAATTCGTTTATTAATAGCTTTGATGACAACTTGTGCCAATATATCATCATTAACTTGCATGGAAACATTCATATCAGTATCACTATTGCTTTGCTTGCCACCGATAATTTCAGCAATAGTCTCAGCAATGATTTGACCAATTGTTTGCGCGTCTTGACCAGTTAAACCAGATGTAGAAACTGATTTATTTGGCAAGTCCACAATGCTTGATTCAGATGCAATATCAGGTGTGACTAAGTCATATCCCGACATGTCCATCATCCCTAACGCATTACGCATTAATTCAATAGCACGAGCAGGCTTAGTTAATGGAATAATCATTTCAGACAAATCATGTTCACCGACGCGATACATACCTTCTTTGTTGATTAATCCACCGTTTTCGTAGCCATGACCATTACCAAGAAAGCTAAGACTAGGGCCAAACTTGTTTTTTGCATATCGTAATGCCGCTAGCAAATTATCGTAACCGGTAAATATGTTGCCATGACCGGGGAACTTATTACCTTCAAATGTTCCACGCTTTGTCTGCATTAAGCCTAATGCAGGACCTGAACCGTCACCGTCTGGGTCAGAACCGGGTTGTACTGCTTTTTCGTTACCACCAGATTCTGTATTCATTTGTCGAAGAATCCTAGCAACCATGCTTGAACTTGTCGATAAACCGTTTTTACTTAACGCCTTAATAACAGTGGAACGCCAACGTTCAACACCTTTTCCAGCTGGTGAAGCCGGTGCAAAATCAGATAAGCCTTTCTTGAACATTGAAATAGCACCACTAGCCATTTTACCAATAGCACCACTAGCAATATCAACGCCAAGCCCTGATTTACCTTTTAACCCAGCATATTTAGATACAACCCAATTCCATAGTCCCTTTGGATTACCGGTGAATTTGCTGATTGTATCGACTGCATTATCAACAACATTACTTACCCCAGAGGAAATCGAACCAAAAGCATTACCAAAATCGAAATTGAAATCTGGTATATCAATATCAAAATGAGGAATATGGAAATCAAAATTAGGTATGTCAATATTGAAATCAAAGTCAAATAAACCGCCAGAATAATGTGGAATTTTCGACATCATTTGTTTTGCAACTCGTGTTGCAGGCATAATTTGCGTACCAGTTGGTAGATTAAGCAATAAATTACGTTGTGCAGGGAACAATCCTGAACGACCATCCGGTAATCGATAAGCCTCTTGATATACCGGGCCATTAGCGTCATTAACAAGAGCAGGTCCACCCTTATGCCGGCCACCGGTAGCAAATTTAGGAACAGTCCAAGTGCCTAGTCTGTTCTTTGATCCAACTTTTCCAAGCACCCAGTTTATCCCTTTAATTACACCATTTACAGCACCGCCAATTACACCAATAATCCCATTTGCAATTGAAGCTGCTCCATCCTTTACTGCACTCGCACCACTGGACAATCCTTTGCCGATTTTACTTCCTAATCCACCGGCCCAATCGGAAAGCGTTCGTCCAGCAGAATCTTTGAATGAAGTTACCCAACCACCAAGAGTTTTACCAGCTTGTTGAGCCCAAGTTTTAGCGCCTCGAATTCCACTATTTATTTTTCCACCTAGTCCACTTGCCCAACTAGAAATGGTCGAACTTGCATTGCTTCTGAAATCATTTACCCAGTCACCTATATTAGATCCGGCTCGCTGAGCTAATGACTTTGCCTTTTGTGCACCATCATGAATTTTTCCACCCAAATCACCGGCCCACGTTGACAGCTTCTTTTGGGTATCATCTTTAAAGTCAGAAATCCATTTACCAATGCGAGATCCAGCATCAGAAATTGTTTTCTTTCCAGAATCGATATGGCTCGATATCTTTTTACCAACATCTTTTGCCCAATCACTTGCTTTTGCAGGTAATTTTGAAGCCCAGTTTAAGATTGATTTACCTGTCTTGGTATCTTTTAAGAACCAAGTAGCAATACCAGAAATTGGATTAATAATAAATGCCATTACTTCAATCCAATGCTTTTTAATCCATGTTAATGCTTTGCCTAGCCACTCAGAAATAGAGTCTACTACAGTGCTAAACCATTCTGAAATAGTTTTAGACATTTGTTTAGCATCCCATCCAAGGCCACCAAGCCAATCGTCAGGACGTTTACCTTTACCAACAGCATTCCAACCATCAATAAAGCTTTTAGCTCCATCGCCTGCCCATTTTCCAATAACACTACCAATTTGACTGCCGATAGCAGCACCCAATGGACCACCAAAGTACAGACCTAGACCACCGCCAATTGCAGTACCTGCGCCAGAACCAAAGTCTTCAAATTTCTTAGTTGGATTCTTTTCTTTAATAGCAGAAATAATATCCCAACCTGCACCTAACGCAACACCAGCTCCAGCTAAACCTGTTACGACTTTGCCTGACGTAGATAAATTACTAAATCCTCCAGCACTCTTCATTGATTGTAGTGGGCCATTAGTGAGTGCCTTAAACATTGAGGAATTTTCCCAGTTCTTACTGGCTGTGCCCCACATTGATTTCATACTAGAAGCCGCTGATTTCAGTCCGCCCCAAGAAGCTTTACCAAGTGATTTTATACTTGAAACACCTGATTTAATGCTGTCCCAGGCCATCATGGACAAAATCTGTACATCTTCTACTGCACTCTTCAAATCGCTTAGTCCCGTAATCTTACCGAAGATTTTAGCAATTACACCCTTCATTCCACCAAGTGCACTTGCTTTGCCAGCAATTTTACCCAGTGTAGATGTAGCAGTTGCCAGCCAATTATTGGCCACCTTCATAGCAAATAACGCAGCTAATGAAACGACGATAGCATCAACAATCTTCTGATGTTTACTTGCCCAATCTGAAAATTTAGTTAGTATATCGACAATTTTCTGCATAAGTGAATGGAATGAACCACCAGTCCAGCTAGCAAATGGTTTTAAGAACGTGTCCCATAACCACTTACCAACAGGCTTCATGTCATCGATTACTGCAGTAAATACTTTGAATACAGCCGCTAATACGTCAAAGAAATCAGGCAAAAGTTTCGTGATCGTATAACCAGCTAATGGTAATAGTAAGTTTTCATATCCCCATTCAAGCCCATCCCAAATATCTTTAGCAAAAGGCCGTAAAGCATCAAGCAAACCATTAACTGAATCCAGCAACGGACTAAAGTCAAGAGAACTAGCCCAATCAGCAGTTGCACTCGTTGCTTTATTAAGCGCATCAAGGATATCGTTTAACATACCTAAAATCGTACTGAATAATTTTTCTCCAGCCCCATTATCATCCCAAGCTTTTTTCATTTGCTTAGCGATATTTTCAATGGTTAAGGCAATATTCGTGAAGATATCTAGAATATTAGCAGCAATTTTTTCACCAGTACCGTCATTCCAAGCTCCACGAAACGCGGTTGCGATAGAGTGTAACAATTCCAAGATTGCGTTGAATGCATCAAAGATTGTTTGAATTAACTTAGTACCACGTCCGTTATCGTTCCATGCATCTTTAAATGCCTTAGCAATATCACCAATAATATTCAGCACATCGGCTAATAGGATTAGGATATTCTCAACGAATTTCTCTCCCGTACCGTTAGTCCAAACTTCTAAAAACGATTTACCAATTGATTTAACTAAACCCCAAATCTCACGTAGGGCATATTTGAATGCCTTAACCACTTTATCGCCAACGGCATCCCATGCTTCAGCAATTGGTGTCCATAAATCCTTAGCAATTGCTTTGACTGCATCAGCAAATGCTTTTAGCCAAGCTGGAGTACTGTAATTGCCTGTGGCCGCGCCAAAGTCGGCACCACCTAATGGTGATCCAGCGTCGCCAGCAGACGGTGTCGAAGCCGTATCTGGTGTATATGTGTCTGGCGTACTACCCGTGCCAGATTCATCGTCATTATTCTGCTGCAGCGTGTTGATCTCATCAAAACTTGCTAGTGATTGTTGTAGTTCCTTAGCTTTCTTGGTTGCATCACTAGTATTACTGGCCAGCTTTTTCGCGTTATCAGCTGCTTTAGAAACACCTGTACTAGAGCTAGATGTATCATTTAGGCTTTGAATGCTTGACTGTAAGCCGGAGGCGCCCTGTTTAGCAGCACTATAGGTAGTGCCGAATAGATTGGCTATAAAACTTGCTAGTACACCGGTAGCTTTAGCAAGCCCCGCCATTAGTGTATTTAGTGCCGGCATTACGGCCGTGTAAATCGGATAAAATGCAGTAAGTAAGTTAACTCGTACTTGGTTAAAAGAAGTGGCAAATTGTTTATTTGTTTGTGCTGCTTGCCACAGCCAAGTAACTAGTTTCATAATTCCTTGACCAAGTAATTGATATAAGAATACCGAAGCGCCAACTTGACGTAGTTGACGGCTCATACTACTTAATCCACTATTCATTCGATTAGTGCTTGATGTTGCCTGTGATGAACCACGATTAAATAAATTAAAAAAGTTACTTGCACCACTACGGAGTTTTGCAAAGAAACCGCCACTCTTATTTTTGCCGTCATTTTGATCAACAGTATTCATTCCGGCAGATGCCATACGGCTAGCCATGCCTTGTTCAGTTAACTCAGTGTTCACACTAGACAATGCAGATTTTAATGCAGCCGCACGGTCTTCCGTACGAGCATATGAGTTATTTAAAGTATCGTTTTCTGAGATTAATTTGTTGATAGATCCCTGTAGCTTATCAATTTGAGACTTAATTTTCGTTGATTCCTTAGAATCACCCATTTTAAATCCCTTAGTAAAATCACCGCCAACGGGAACCTGGGCGCCAGAGTATGCGCTTCGTAATGATTTAACTCTTGCTTGCAAACTATTGATTTTAGCTTCATTAGCATCCATTGCATTAGCAATTTTCTTTAATGAGGCTGGTACTGCATTGAACTCTCGCGACATGCTTAATGCGAGATCCTTAGCTTGGTTCTGATATCTTTTCATTGATGCTTGAGCGTTTGCAATTTGCGAATCAAACTGCAATGCCTTACCAGTATCACCAGATGCTTGAACGGTTGCACGCTTATATGAGAGTGATTGAAGTTTTAATTGTGCTGCCTTGGCTTGCTCCATCTTTGCATTAATATCGCGTACCATGGACTCAATCTCTTTACCTGTGCTAGTTTTCATTCGAGTAATATTCTTTACCCCTGCATCAGCGACTGCAGAAGTAGCCTTATCAGTTGTTTCACGTGCCTTGCTAAATCCTTGGGTGAATGTTTCGTTCATCTTCGCAATTTGGTCAGATAAGTGACTTACACCCTTGCTGATATCCATTCCTTCTACAACACCCTTACCGGTCTTTTCACCAGCGGCTTTAGCAGAAATACCCATCTTGTCAAACATAGCGACAGCCTTATCAATTGTCCCTTGTAAGCTACTCAAATCAATATTGAACCTGGTCTCAATGTCACCAATATCAATTCCATCCATTAAATCTCACCTCACTTTTGTTGTTTCTTACGTTGCAGTGTTTCTTTAACTGCCATGGCACGTTGAATTAACATCGCCTGATCATTTTGCCAAGCGGGTTGTGCAGGCTTGCTTTCTACTTGATCGTCTATCTGCTGAATAAACGGATATGCTTTTTGCAATGAAGGCATATGCTTTGGATCGTTAAGTGCAAATGCCATTAACGTTGCTTGTCTATGATCCATAACTGCCTGCTCTTTGAGCTGTTCAGAGTGCTGTTTTCGATTAGCTTTAATCTGAGCTACAATCTGCAAATACGTCATATCATCGTATTCAGTTGCAGGAATGCCTGCATCAATTGCTGGTTGACGTAATTCATCAAATAGATCTGTTAATGTTTCTAGTCGAGTGGACTGTCCGTTGGTGTTTCTGGAGTGTCGAGTGAAACGACTTTGCCAGATGCCGGTTTCTCGTCCTTCTTGGCCTTCTTTTTTCCTAAAAAACCTGAAGTATCAAGTAAATTCTGTACAATATTCATTAGATCCATCGTTGTATGGCCAGAGTCCAAGAATTTATCAAAGGCGTCAGCAATATCTTCATCAGTAACACCGTGAGTATTATTGGCACCTTGCAAAACAATCAGTAACTTATTAGCTGGTGGTAATTGGAATCCACCTTCACTGTTCATAAAGATACCGACCATACTTTCACGTAAACGACCTTCAATATTTAACACATTGTGTCCTGATAGCTGTAATTCGAGTTGTAACCCACCGAATGAAACTTTTGTTGGTTTTTTAATTGCCATTTCTATTACCTCTTTTTTTATTATTTTTGAAACAAAAACAAGCCACCCTGCGAAAGGTGACTTGCTCGGTAATACTATCCAGCTGTTGTTGTATCGGCAGCGGGGTGGAAATCAGGCCCCTCTGAAACAACAATCGTTAAAGTAAACTTCAACGAGCCATTGACTTCGGCGGAACCTAACTTAAGTGATGGTTGGCCAGTAAATGTAACGGTCATGCCATCTGGATAAGTAACTGTCCAATCATAATTTTTAGTGCTACTTAACGCATTAACAGCCTTAAAGTTAGCACCTTTATAAATTGCTGAGAATGCAAGACTCGACGCATCCTGCAAGCCTGCAATGGATTTCTTCTTATCATCAGCTAATGTGGTGACATCTACCTTTTCTGGATCGGCACCAATTTCTGGTACAGTGCTAATACCAACAATTTCTGTGCCAGCACCAGTACCACCGTGCTCGATATAACTTAATTTAGTACCTTTTGAAAGTAAACCTTGGCTGGCATCTACTTCATCAGCAAATTTTTGTAAATCAATTTTCACTATAAATCCCCCTTATTCGTGATAAACACGATTCAAATCGTTATCGATAATCGCGCTAAATGTGCAAATCACACGCCGTAAATCAGCAGTGTTTGATTGTTTTGTGCCACCAAAAAAGCCGATTTCCGCAAATGCAGACCTCAGCTTTTCGGCAATGTCAGTTAAGCTTCCACTATCTGTATATAGCTCAACTGTAATATTCCAATGTGTTTGACGCTCAATTTGATCAGCATCCACTTGAACCGGATCATGGCTAGAACGATAAATTGCAGCAGGAAATGTTGACCACTCGTCAGGATAATCGGCAGCACACAATTTTAACTCTGGAATACCCTTGAGAAGTCTCATAATTTCTGTATTCATGTTATAAATCATTTCTGCATACCCTCCTGAACTGTGTCGTGTATTCGCTGCTGTAATAATTTTCTAGCGTCTTTTTCCCCAGTTTCACGCAAAGCAGGTACTAAGAACTGGCGTGCCGGTTGACCTGAACTGATGTAGAAATCTCGACCCTTAATTTTGATTTTACGCATGCCATAGACAGCGTTTAAATCAACATCAGTCATTGACGCAGGAATGAACCATGGTGTTTGACGGTAAGTTGGTTGGAAACCAGATGGAATATCTTTCTCAGATTCTTGGCCGTGAATACCAGTCCCTAATTCTCGATAAATTGCGACAGCATTGTCGGACCAGACACGGCCAATAACATTCTGATCATCATCAATCACGACCTCGTACTTCAAACTACGAGCCAATTCACCAGTAGAATATTTCATACCAGATTGCAATCTCTCAACTGCACGAGTGGACGTTAGTTCAACAATATCAAACGTTGCATCCCAAGCCGCTTGCCGAACAAGGCCTGGCAAACGTTTCAGATTCCCAATTACTTTATCTATATTCAATTCAATCGCCATTGGCACCAGTCACTCTTTTCTCAATCAAAATGTTTTTGTGCATAGCAAATGTTTGAATGCTGATAATTTTGTAATCTGGATCATCTGTTTGTTTAACGTTTAAACAAATACCAGAGCCTTCGTCATGGTTTTCCATGATGTCATCGCCCTGGTATTTTATGTTCTTCATATATCGAAGTCGTTCACCGTAGATTGAAGCATTAAGTTGCCCTGAAGCTGGTTGAATATTAGCCCGTATCAAAATAGCCTCGTCCCAAACCTTTATCGAATTACCTTCATAATCGGACTTATCAACACGTTTTCTTAAGAATATCTTTCGCAAATCTTGTGGCCGTAATCGCACTACATTCGCCTCATCTTTCCGAGACGATATGGTGAAATTGCTGAACGAATTGATGATGGAATACCAATTTCAAACGTACGAGAAACGCCACCCTCAACTCGTTGTGTTTCACCTTCATCGGCTTGTTGGTTGTAGTAAACAATTGCTAACCGCCGCGCAGCTACTAGTAATGAATGGTTAAGCTGTTTAGAATCACGTGAAGTATATGCAAGCACTGCTTCAATAGCTTCGTCATAAAGATCAATGGCTAACGCTTTATCATCTTCACTAATTGCTCCTAATCGGCGATTTAAAGCGGCTAATTGTTCTGTTTTATCCTCATCAATCGTCATATTTCCACCTACTTGCTTAAAGTAACAGTACCCTGGAATACTTCATCAGGTGCAGCAAAGCTTGGTAAGGCAACAGCTGAAGCCTTTTCCCAAGTACCAACAGGATCTTTTGATTCGGTGTAGATCATATCGTAAACATTAGAGACAGATGAAGATTGAACGTCAGCCATATTAGTCAGTTCTTCTGGAGTAGGGCCATAGACCTTTTCGCCAAGAATATCATCACTAAACAAAGCAATTTTATCCTCTGCCCAATAAGTTTTAGTTGTATATTTGCCGTTCTTACCCTGAACACGATATTTTTCACCGTAAGTACGAATCACTGGTAGTCCTTGTGATTCCATAAATGAATCGAAATCGGCTTGGCCAACTACACGCCCTGAATCTTTACCGTAAATTGCTGCAACAACTGAAGGGTTAGTAGTAATTGCACGATAAATCTTCTTACTCGTAATCGCACGAGTTGGCGTAATTGATAACGTATCAGCCCAGTTGTACAAGTCGTCAAGTGGTGTTGAAGTAGCGTCATCCCAACCTTTAGCAGCAGTCTTTTGATGAGCTGCTGGAACGCCATAGTTAAGAACTCCGGTCTTACCATCAGATCCAAGTGTCACCTTACCAGTTGCTAATAGTTCCATACACATTCGTTCAACTTGAGCCAAAACACCTTGATTCAATACATCGAAGTCATTGAATACGTTATTACGTAAGTATTCAGCTTCTTGCGGTGTCCGTGGATGTAACAATGCATATAAATCAGTTTCTTTGATTTGCATCTTACGCTTAATCAAAGCTAATTCTTCTGTCATTTTGTTCGCGTCACGGCTACCGATTTCCGCTTCAGTGTCAAAACCAGCGACATTGGCCAAGATTGGTGTCTTAGAACCGCGTGTCAAAACGTCTAATGTTAAGCTTTCTACTCGCCGAGTTGGGAATAAAGCATCACCTAAGAATGCTGGATAAGTACGTCCAGCTGAGTAATCAATTAAATCATTTTGACTAAATAATTCAGCAATTGTTGTCATATATTATTTCCTCCTTTGATTATTCACCAGTACCTGAGCCATCATCGCCACCGGTTACTGGTTCAGCATCGCGCCACTTAATACCCGTTAGCGCTGTCTTAGCAGCATCGCTTGGCATTACTGGTAAACGTTCTTGAAGTAAGTAACCTTCAACAATTACACCAACTGGTACTGCATTATCAGTAACATCTACTTCGTTAATTGTTACACCGGTTGCCGTTGCGTTATTTGCTGGATAAATTGTACCGGCTGGAATGACCTTGCGACCACGTGAATTAGTGACTACCGCAGCGTTGGTGTTATCAATATATTCTGTGAATGATTGAAACTTTGAGCTGGCCAAGAAGTTAATTTGGTCAACGTGTGTACTATTTACGAAAGGCATATATTATTCCTCCTATTTTTTGTCTCCCCAGGCTCCAGAATTCTTAGATGCCCAAGGATTATTGCCTGCTGGCTTAGCGTTGCTATTACGTTGCTGTGCAAGAGTTTCACCCATAGACTGTTCTGAACCCGTACCGTTTGCTCCAGGCTTCTCAGCCGAACCAGCCAAGCGCTGATCAACACCAGATTTCACCGCATCACGAAATACAGTAGCGACCTTTGTATAAGCCTCGTTGATGACCTTATCGTCATTGCCTAAGACACTACCGAATATATCAATTAATGAACCTGGTAGTTTATCTTCAGCAAGTTTGGCACTAACTTTTGCACGATTTTGCAACGTTAAGTTTTCAAGCTTAGTTTTTTCAAGTTCATCTTGAGTTTGCTTTAGATCATAAGCAGCTTTCTCAGAATCAGTCATTTGATCATATGACTTTTGTTGATTAGCTTCTTTTGACCATTTATCTTTAGCAGTTTTGAGTGCAGTTTCGATACGTTTGTCAGTGTAAGCATCCAACTCAGATTGGCTTGTAAATTCGTAAGCCTCTCTGTGGTGATTATCACCTGAATCGTCATCTTGACTACCGTCCGAACCGCTATTGTTGCCAGTATCACCACTATCGTTTGAACCAGCATCTCCACCATCTTCAGCGAAGAACTGCAAATTTAACTTTAATGGTGTTAATAAAGTAACCTTTTTCATTTTTTCTCCTATCCGTGCACACTATTCCGACCACAACAAAAGCGCCCCACATACAACAAAATGTCCCATGCACAGCGCTTAATTAATATGGACATCCCAGCCCACACACATACTAGATTTTTAGGTATGTTTAATGACCTCCCCAGGTCAATTAACCAATATAGGTAAAGCCAATCAACGCAGCAGCAATTATTACACTGCCAATCCTTTCACCGTCACTTACCTGTTCTTTTGAATGGATTCTTGACCACTCAATAAAAAAGAATATCACTAGACAAATCTTAGCAAACAAATCAACACCAACTTTTTGACAAACTAAAAGCACTCACATTTCTGCGAGTGCTCATTAAATACCTGAAAAATAACTTTCATCGTTTTTCATAATATCACGCCATTTCTGGAGGGAGAACTTTTTCAATATCCTTTAATTGAATATCAATTGTATCCCATGTCTTCGGCCCATCGCCTATATCGGCAAGGAAGTTTGAATCATCAAAGACTTCAACTATCGACGCAACGCGTCCATCTTTTAAAAGTACAGTATCAAATTCTTGAATTTTCATTTCTTTGCCTCCTTAATCATTATTGTCGACATATGTGTTCCAGCTGAGTCGACCATCCAGCCCGCAACCAGGTTGACCGGTCGGTGATCCTGACTGAGCATAATTAGCTTAGTCTCAAAACGTTGACCAAAGTTGTTACTATCAACGTAATTTGACGGGTACAATTTAATCCGTTTCAAAATTTCACTTTCAAAATCAGGATAATTATTAATATCATACCCAAGCTCTTTTGTAATTAGTCTGCCTTTAATAAGACCTTTTTCATGATTTCCACCAAATAAATAATTGGTAAATTTTCTGTCATCAATTATCGCACTATCCACATTAGGTAACAGCAGCTCAGGATTATTGATTAATTTATTTCGCCGTCTATAATCAAGCTTGATTAAATCATAATCTCTACCGCCATTATACTTCATCTCTTGAAATTCTTCGATACTTTGAGGCATATCTTCCGGGATAACACTACGATATTTAGCAAACTGTTTCATGTCATCTGAGTAATTCTCAACACGAATCTGCTGCTTTGCGACTTCATTCTTGCCATATTTCTCAATCAGCTTATTTTCCCATTCTTGATAGGTAGAACCAGCTGGCATTTCAAAGGAATGGCCAAGTGGACTATTAACTTTGTGCTTGCCCACAAATGTATCTTCACCAAAGTATGCGGCAGCAACGGTCCGGCAAAATGAATGGAATGGTGGGTAATTACCACTTGCTCCATCACACTTAGCATCTTCAACATTAAACACCTGTCCATCTTTTTCACGACAGATTTTAGACGTCCGAAAATCAAGCACTGCAACTAATACATACTGTTTGACGCCATGCTCACGCCAGCCCATCAATTTAGCTTGTCCAGCAACAAAGTTGGCCTCAGTCCGAATTAAACGACGGGCCACATATGCACCTACATGAAATTGTTTCTCTAGCTCAAGCATCATATCTCGTTCAGACATACCACTCATTTGTTGAGCAGTAAATAGTTCTTGCAACGTGTCAGCTAACTTATCTGTATTCTTCCAGATACGACTAGAATAATTGCCGCCATACCATTTTAGGTTAAGAATCCTGCGTGTCTGTGATGTTGATATTTTCTTAAATTTCGTGATTGGCTCATCACCAGTCAACTTCACGGCCTTAACAATTTTACCTGTTTCTGGATTGATGAATGCAACTGCCTGCTGTTTATTGTCTATTTGTGGAATAGCCATTGGCTCAGTTAATTTAATATCGTGATCAGCTTTAGCAATTATTGCTTCAGCAGCTGCCTGATTATAGGCTTCTTCAATAGTTTTAATATAAAAGCTATTCTCTTGTTGTAGCTGAATGTCTGTAAGTTGTTTAACAACAATGGCTGCCTTAGCCTGTAACATCTCTAATCGAGTGATACGCGCTTTAGCAGCCATTGTACTAAGAAAGTTTTGCAACTGTTCTTTCACTATTTTATTTTCGGTTGTCTTTGCTAATCTGATCAATTCGTTCAAGTCAGATTGGCTAGCAGTAACGTTTAATGCTGTAGTTAGTTCTTCAGCAGTCATACCGTCTTTGAGATAACGATCAAATATCTTCTTGGTTTCTGACTTGAGATATTCTTGAGCACGAATATACGACTTTAGAATTGTTTGTTCCGGAGCTTTGATATCATGATGTAACTTAGCATCTTGTTCAACTGCACGCTTCTCCCAATATGATAAAGGTGTTTGCTTATTCGTCATAATTACCAGCTCCTAAACGATTTGAACGTGTTTAGGATACTGGCCGGCTAATTGTATTAGTCCATCTCGTAATGTCTCAACAAGCTCAATATTACCAATCGTAAGTGGGATATGCGTAACAACTAAACAACCATTCTCATTCTGTTGGATACTTGCGCCAACAAGATGATTAGTAATAGCGAGGGATAAGAATGATACAGCAGAACAAACAATATCTGAACCCTTTACTGCATATCCAGCATGTCCATTAATGCTGAACGCTACTATTTGCTTTTGCTGATTTGTCAGAAAGTGAATCTTTATCATCGTTCATATCCTCCTCATCATAATCTGACGTGGCCTGATTGCCCATCTGACTTATTGCTTCAGCCTGACGATCAATATTGTCTTGCTGTTCTTGCTTTAACATTGCTAACAATTCATCTGGATTATCGGTACCAGGTAACCACGACAACGCAATTTGTTCAGGAATAATACCTTGAGCATTTTTGATATTTGCAATGATATCAGTCATGTTAACCGGAATATTCGGTGCTATCGCAATCGTAGTTCCAGTCAAATCAACTTGCTGGCCTTTAACATTCACCATATTCTTTAACAAAGTTAATCGCTGTCTGATACCGCGAGATAAATAACGTTCTTTTACTGCGAGTAATTGGAGCAAACCAAATAACTTATACTTCATGGCCTCACCACTAACATTCCCCATGAAATTTTTATCGTTCATGTTGGGAACATAAGTAATCTTATGAATGTCATCTTCTAGGGCTTGCGCTAATACTTGTACTTGGCTTTCGTCAAATGATTTAGTTAGCCATTCAACGCTGGCACCATCTTCCCCTTTGCCTGGCGCTTTTAAGACACCATTTTTAACAATCGCATCACTAATCTCAAAACCATATGTGACGAGCAGGCTATCAACGAAAGCATCCTTGTCTTCAAGACGATCACTTTGCAACAAGTTATACGCGTCCATCAGTGAAATAGCTTGCTCAAAGTCACCCTGCCGTTCTTCATTATTTCTTATCTCGATTAATTGAACGCCACCGAAATATTGTTGCGTAACTGTTTTTTTACGAACACTTGATGATGTTGGGTAAAGTCCGCTAGTACGATATTTAATTACGTTATGAGGTGTGTAAACAGTAATCAAATAACCATCTAATCCACCTGTAATCGTAAATTTCTTTTGGAAATGAATACCAAACATTGGTACTTTGTCAATCGAGTCATCAGTAACCAACACGCAACCACGTGGATCAATCTTGCTAACACGTTCTTCAGTGGTACCATCATCAAGTAAATCCAAATAAACCAATTCATATGCTTCACCGAATACAGATAAGTCCTTTTCCATTTCGGCATCGTGAGAATTAATGTCCATTCGCTCTAGCACATCCATGATTGGTTGAATGTTCTGGTTTTTACCGGCAGTTATACTAATTGGATTACCAGTTGTAAAACCAACAATCATATCCGTTACATATTTCGCATGGTTAATCATGATCTTTGGCGAATCACGATCATCATTAATAACATTTGATAGTGATCTATTCTGAATGCTTTGTTTGCCATTATAGATGTTAAATAGATTATTCAATCGTTTAAGGCTACGTTGACGTTGTTTAATTGCATAACTAATGATTTCAAGGCTTGGATCATCAACGTTTTCAATTAAATCACGATCAATTGCAATTCCCATAATTTTGCCTCCTTTCTAACCACGTAGCCATCTAGGCTTACTAGTGATTGTTGCTTTATTTTGCTTGTAAATAACTTTATAGACGAAATACCGAAGTGCATCACAACAGTGATCATGTTGTTTAACAACTTTATCTTCACCATTAAGTGCTGCTTTAGCGTCCCAGATATACGAACCAAACTCTGCAAATAACTGTTTTAAGTTATCAGCAAACAATAGCTTGCCTGAGTTCATTGCACCTTGAGTAGCACGAATACCAGGTATCACATCGTTACTTGCTTTAATTACATCATAGCCGCGATTCTGCAACGTTTTACGAAATGATGATGCAGATGGATCAATGATGATTGAAGCCTTGATATCACCAAGAAACTTGTCCATCTGATCAGCGTACCAGGCGTCATCATGTTCAACGGTTGATTCACGACCTGAATGGTAAAACATTTTGACACAATGCCAGGTATCACTATTACGTCCAAACAGTAGAAACACTGTCGGATTTTGAATACCGTAATCACAACTAACGTAATATTCTTCAAATCCATCAGTATCTGGTGGAGGCTCTGTCATAGTTTGCTGATTCCAATTACTATAAACAACACCTTCTGCTAGTACCCATAAGCCTTTGATATACCGCTGATAGAACACACCGGTGTACATTCGTTTGTATCGATCAATCACGTCTTGACCCAGGCTAGGATTATCTTCCATGGTGAAATGAATTCGTAATGCACGCTTGTCCTTCAGCTGATCTATCCATTCTAGTTTGAACCAGTGGTAAGGTCCTTCCGGGTTCATGTTGAACCACAACTTGGAGCCTGATACTGAACAACGTGCAGTTGCTTGATTGACAAATGATTGTGGCATCAAGGCTACTTCATCAAAAAAGAACCCAGCCAAAGTAACACCTTGAACTAGGTCCTGACTTGCTTCATCCTTACCACCAAATAAGAAGTAATAATTAGTTACGCCATGTTTAGTAATCTCAAGCATATTATCAGTGCGATGATCGATAACACGATATTTACGTCCGACTAGCATTTTCTTCAGTGGCCTAATTACGTTACGCCTCAACGAGCCAATCGTTTTACCGGCGATGCCAAATTGTTGATCATCAAACTCAGTCATTGACCACATGATGTAAGACAGTGACATGATTGCTGTTTTGCCCGCACGCACTGATCCATCACACACTAATGCTTCATAGCTACGTGTTTTCGGATAACGCCACCAGGTTAAAACTTGTAACTGCTTGCGTGAGAACGGAGCGAAGTGGAATAACTTATTCTTCGTTTTCGTCATTGTCATCCCACACTCCTTTAGCAGACTGGTCTAAAGCAGACAAAAAGCCATCGTCATCATCACCAATATCATCGTCTGAATCATCAGGCAAATTCTTTAGCAATAAGTCGATAGCTTTCTGCTTATCATATGTTTCAACTACAACGCCGTCCTTACCAATATGAACAGACTTAAGTAATGAAGTATCAACGTTCTCCTTATTCTTTAAACTCACATGAGAAACGCGTACCGTTTTAATTTCACCGTTCTTATCAATGATACGCCGCCCTTTACGATCAACGACTTCTTCATCGGTACTACCAAAGTCAATGTAATCACCCAGATCAACTTTGGCCTGCTTAGCAAGCTCACTGATTAAATCTGACTTAGTTAGATGATTCTCTGATAGCTGTTGTTGCTTTAATTCGGTAATCAGCTTTTGAATCTTAGCATTACTTAGTAACTTTGAACCGTTCACCATTGCCGTTGACTGATTAGCACCATAAGCTTTCATATACGCCCAAGTTGCATTAAATCTTTGTAAATAATAAACGGCAAACATTTTCTGCTTGTCGTTTGTGTCATTGCTATTTTCAAGAATTTTAGTAACACTATTCGAAAGGGAGCGTTCCTTTTTAATTGGAGCGTTACCTTTAACGTTCTGTTCCCAATGATCTAATGACTTCCACTTACGAATCTGGCTTGGCCGCACATCGAGTTCATTAGCAATTTCAACCAAAGGTTTCTGACCATTTGAATCAAGCCATATTTGCCGTGCTTTTTCGCGATTAGGATTCCTTGCTCTTGCCATTACATATCACCACACCTCCAATTTAGGATATAAAAAAAGACGCCGGAGCGTCTCTCTTACAAACCATACACTTGATTGCACGCAGCACACTGATAAACTGGTGAATCATACAAAAAACCAGGTGCAACTAAATTTAATTTACGACTATTTCCCCAGCATTTTGTACAATATAACTTCGAAGAATCTCTATCCAATATTAACGCACCGCTTTTGTCTAGATCGATTCTATTCGTATAATCAAGTTGCTCTTTTAGTTCATGATTTTCATTTACTAAATCAAAATTAGCCGCCTGAACATCCATGACCATCCCTTGTAGCTCCATTAGCTTATTGCTAAGTTCTGAATTATGAGCCTTCTCTGTAAGAGCTCTAATATCCTTAATCAATTGTGAAATATCGCTATATCCCATTATTATTCCTCCAAATAATAAGTGTTTTTATAGTGATTATTATATCATTTAATAAAACGCAAAAAAGCGAACCGCCTCAGCTCGGTCCGCTCTCGTTAACTTTCTATACTACTAATTTAACACTTATCTTGACCTTATTTAGCTCAACTTTGGCTCACCAACCGAATTTATCCTTGATGCTTTCAAAGAATTCAGTTCGCTTGCGCTTTATTGTCGCCATACTCATGTGCGAAGACTCGGCAACCCCACTCAACGTCAACGTTGGATGCTTTTTAAAATACAGTTCATTAATGATGTAATTAGTATCAAAGTCCGTACAATCTAAGCACTCCTGTACAACCCGCTTATTCTTCTCAAGCGCCGTAATCCGCCGATCATCTGTAATGGTGATGATTAAATCTTCAACCGGTGTTCCCGGCACATTGCTGCGACCGCCACCGATATTCTCATCAGGGAATTCATCATGCGGATAAAGCAACTCTTGCTTACGTTCATGCACGTACTGGTCAATATAAGGATAGTCTCTGAGGATTTGTTCAATGTGTTTATAAATTCCCCGTTCCATCCTCTGCCTCCTCAAATTGTAATTCTGGCCAAGCCTTGTACTTCTTATTTGGTAAAACAACGTCTAATTTTGGATACCACTGGATTAACGTTTCATCGTTATCAGCAAAATTTTGCCAATCATCGATTGCTGTTCTCATCAATTCGGCACCTGTCAGAATTTGATAATCGCCATCTTCTTTCTCGATCTCAGGATATTGTGGAGTGCTGAAATCAATTCCGTTAAAACTCATCTTTCTTACTGGCATTTAATCAGCCTCCAATAACTCTGGACTATCATGGATATTACCAAGAATCCTCATCGCACCATCTAACTCACTCAACGACACAAACATATGATAACGATTAGGCAGTAAGCCGAAACTACCATGGGCGAATCCCACCTCGTCGATCCACTGGTGATAAACTTTTACAATATCACCTTCGTAAACTGGCTTACCGTTAACGTCATTAACGCCTGTGTACTGCTCAACCTCAAAGCCATCATCTTCGTTAAAATGAACGCCTAACCAATCACCAACTGCTCCCCACAGGTCACCAGTACGCGAGATTAAAAATTGATAGTCTTCGGCGGCATATCGTTTTATTTTACTGTCCCAAAGTCGGTATTTAATTAGTCTCATCGTCTATTCCTCCAATAACTTCCAAATAATCATGATCGCAATAATTACAATCATCAAGAATGGTATCCATGGTAGAAAATCAGCAAAGAACATCAAACAAATCACTACTAAGATCGACATGATTGCTGCAAATATCTCAAACATTTGATGGCCCTCCTAGTAGTCATGCGACATTGCTTTAGTTACGACCCAGCCACGTCCCTCGGCTTTTTTTATCAAATATGGTCCAGATTGACGACTAGATACCCCTAAATAATCTGATAGTGCAGCATTATTCTTGAATACTAATTGTTCTTTGCCCTTTGTCAAAATCCAAGCTTTTACGTTTACCGGTCCAATCCTTGAACGATATACCCTAATCAAATCTGGTCGATTACTCATAGTCTGTGCTATCTCTCTATCACTAAGACCGTGCTCCCAAAGTGTTTTAAGGAATTCCACATCAACAGGTTTATCTGGTTTTTTGCCACGTTTGACTTTGCCATTATTTAGCTGCTTTTGTAACTTAATTAACCGAGGTTCATCGTATGGGATGTTAGCAATTCCGCCAAATTCATCTTCAAGCTCATGAACTTGATCTACTATTGAGCTCATGCTACTTTACCTCCAATCTCATTCAAGTAATTCCACAGCCCTAACATGATATTGATCGCAATAGGATTGTTCTTGTAGTAGTCACATAACTTACCACTACTCTCAACGACCCATTGCCAATATTCATGAGTACCAAAACCAAATTTTTGAGCTGCTTGATTATTTTGATTTAGCCAATTCGTTACATCTTGGAAAAATTGATTGTAGTTCATCACAGTTCCTCCACCTTGACATAAATGCCTGGAATATCTGACCAAAATTTTTCAATGTGTTCACTAGCAACTAACGCATCATCTTTCCAAAACTTTAGCTCGGTCATACAATCCTTTAATGTCTTAACAATATTATCCGTATCAGGCTTCGTGATTTTATACTCACCGTTCTTGTGTTTACCAGTTCGCTTGTAACACCATTTAGAAATTAAACAAATTGGTTTGCCGATGATCATCTGATCAGTTGGAATTTTATGAGGTGTTAAATGACTCATTAATTTTTCACGCGTTGCACGTGCATCTTCTGATTCATAAGTAATTGGCCTACCATTTCGAATAGCTAACTTTTTTTCTTGATGAGTTGACGTTGGCACCTTTTCCATTGGCATAAAAAATTCAATTTTCATAGTCACTGCCTCGATACTTTTTTGTGGTTTCATCGTAAACAATTAGACCGTCATATTTCGCCTTTCCAACAATCCATGCAACTAAGTCTGGATGCTGAATAATCCATTGAACAACTTCGCTTTTCGAAGAATCATATTTTTCAAACGGTCGAGTGTGATAAAGTGGTGGCATCTTTTTTAAACAATTCCAATTTTTATCTTTTATTTTCATTTTCATTTTTTCCTCTTTCATTTTTTATTTTTTTGCATCGGTTTTGGGTGTGTAATGGCATAGACATTTTTGGCGTAGTCAATCGCCAAAATGTTCTATGTTCTACACAACCCCACGTGAGCTCGGACAAAACTATTTAGGGGTTTATCCCCCTATTGCTGTCTGTCCGCTGTTTTTTCGCTGTTTTTCACAAAGATTATAAACGTTGATTTACTGGTGTTTATCTCTAGACAAATCCTGAATTATATGGACTTGTCTTTTGGCTTTGTGAAATGATTTTTTCTAAGGACAAGTCCATAACTTTTATGGATTTGGTCACGGATACTTTTTTGTGAAACATTTTGGACACTTCCATAAATTTATGGTTTTGTCTGATCATGTTTCACGGGATTATGTGCTAATTCATAGTAATTTATAGACAGACAAATCCATGATTTTGTCCTGTCTGTCCGTTCTATTTTTTATGATTATTATTAGGTTTATGGAATACTGTTGAACCATCTAATAAATAATCTGGATGTTCTTTAATCCGACGTTTAACTGTTTTTTCTGAAAGTCCCATATACTCTGCTAATGAATCAGTCGTAATAACTTCATCTATTCCCAAAGCTTGGAATGCTGTATCTAGTGCTTGATTACGTTCTTTCTTCCGTTCTCCTGATGTTTTCTTTGCAGCATCGGATGCCTTTTTCCAATTTGGTTGCTCGCCATCTGGCTCTACATCTTTAAGAACGCCGTCTTTATCAATACTATGAATCGGATATCTGAACCAAAGATTAAGCGGTTTGAATTTAGGAAACTCTCGCAAAGTACCGTCTATTCGCCAGGCAGTAACGTTGTCTACGACCGCGTCTGATTCGGCAATCAACGATTTTACTTCTGCTTGGTGTTCTACTGGTACGGCTAACTTTGCATGCTGTTTCATTCTGACGACGCTCAACTTATCGTCTTGGCTAAGCTCATTCATGAAGTAGCTGTGATTGAATTTATCGATTGCAAAGCCATAGGCATTACATTCGGCGCGTTCTTTTTGTTGCTTCATTAAAGATTCGCTGACATCTAATTCTGTTAAATCGATTAAGGCATCTGGGTCCCGGGCAAACACACCTGACCCACTGGCACGGTCCATTGACTTCTTGCCACCTTGCGCACCTTTTGAATGGTGATGGCAATAAATCACAGCGCATCCTAGCTCAGTTGCAACCTTATCGAACTGATTTGTAAAATGTGCCATCTGATCAGCACTGTTCTCATCGCCGGTTAAAACTTTGTAAATCGGATCAATGATCACGGCAATGTAATTCTTCTTCAATGAACGTCTAATTAATTTGGGAGCTAACTTATCCATTGGTACGGAATGGCCACGCAAATTCCAGATATCAATGTTTGCAATATTTTTGGGTTCGTAGCCTAGCGCGCCGTATACATCTTTGAAACGATGTAAAGCACTAGCACGATCCAATTCAAGATTGACGTACAAGACTTTACCTTGCGTACAACCCCATTCCAGCCACTTGCGCCCCTCAGCAATCGCAATGACCATTTCAATTAGTGCAAATGATTTACCGGCTTTACTAGGACCAGCGATTAACATCTTGTGTCCTTGTCGCAACACACCATCAATTAATGGCGGTGCTAATTCAGGTAGATTATCAAATGTATCAGTTAGTGGTTCGGGATCAGGTAAATCATCGTTGACACTCTCAATCCATTCATGCCACTCGTTCCAATCCTTTTTACCAACGTTAGTTTCCATCAAGAATTGCTTTTCATCACCACGAAGAACGCCAGGTAAACGGCTAAGTCGTGATGGATTACGATCTTGCGTATCGACATTCAAACCATTTTTTCGACAAACGTCATACAAATAATCAACACGTTTGCGGTACTCGTCATAATCAGCTGCATCGACTTTAACGATAGCGTGAATGGACTTACCACCTGAATAAACTAGCGCAGCGATTGGCAACTCTAATTCATGAAGTAACGCATTTTGTTTGTCTAATTCCATGTCATCAGATTCAACTAGCGCATAACGGAATTCAGTAACATCACTGTTGCGAACACCCTGGCCATTCAACGGATTAAATCTAATCCAAGCGCCGGCTTTAGGGTCATAATCACCAAGTACTGAACCAATATCACCATTACTCTTGGATAACAATTCAATCAATTCACCGGCGGTTCTATCCCATGAGCCTTTGTTTGACGGGATGTATTTCTCATCTTTCTGATAAGAATTAACAACATAACCGACATTTTCTGAAGCATCGAACAACGTTGAAAGATAGGTGGTAATTTCTTTGACTGGATCAAAATTCTTAGGCGGTTTAACTTCCTGGCCTTCAATCCAGTTCTTATCAACAACAATTAAATTGTCATGCTCAATCGTGTCATCCCAATCAAGTTCATGGCCAGCATCACCACTACTTCCAAATCGAAAGCCCTGGTCTTTGGCCATTTGAACGATTGTGCCGCCAGTAATCGGACTGCCTGTTGCGCCAACAAATGATTCCCATTTTTTAAATGTTTCTCCTGGGTGATAACGCCCGTAATCACGTTGACTCCATGAGTCCCATTCTGATGCAGTATAGCCTTCGTGCTTGAGTGCCATACCAACATCAACCCACTCTTGGTAGTTAAGTATTGCTGGATCAACATGATTTAAGACTTCGATTAAATCTAATTTACTTTCCATTACTAAACCTCAACTGCTTCCGGTCTATATTCATTCGGTACAATGCCATACGGTGTGCGCCAACCATTAGCTGCAATTCGATCAATCATCTTACGACCATCTTCAAATTGCCAAGTGCCAACGTGTTGGAATCCACGTTGTTCTAAGAATCTAATCTGCTTAGGCGTTGTTAATCCGGCTTCACGACGCTTATCTAAACGATCTAATAACTTGGCGGCCTTGCCTGCGTTATCAATTTCATCAGGTAGAATGCCCAATTTCTCAAGCGTCTTAGTTTGCTTATCACTAGCTGGGCCCATTTCCCAACCAAATGCAGGAACATAATTGGATAAATCTTCAGCTTGGATAGACATTTCAAACTGTAAAGGATCGACAAGTTTTTTCTTACGCCGTTTCATTTCGCTAAGCTTTTTGGCCAAAGCTTCTTCACGCTCAGCAACAACATCTTCTTTGGCTACTTCTTCGGCTTGTTCTAGGTCAACAGCTACACCAGCGTCTTCGATATTCTCAGTCATTTTCTTGGCTACTTCTTCGCTCGAGGCAATTAAGTTAGCTGGATGACATAACTCATGTTTTTCAGTTAGCCATAAGAAGTCGAGCAGTAATAAATCTTTTTTACCAGGATAAAGCCGAGTACCACGACCTACCATCTGTGAGTACAAACCACGTACTTTAGTTGGTCTTAATACCACGATGCAATCAACTGATGGGCAATCCCAGCCTTCTGTTAATAGCATCGAATTGCATAACACGCTGTACTTACCAGCTTCAAAGTCGGCTAACACTTCTTCACGATCTTTACTTTCGCCATTAACCTCGGCAGCTTTAATACCTTTACTAATCAATAAATCTCTAAATTTTTGACTAGTTTTGACGAGTGGCAAGAATACGACAATCTTGCGCTCCTTAAACTTGAGAAACTCATCAGCAATTTGTTCCAGATATGGATCTAGTGCAGTTCCTAGGTCTTTTGTTTTGAAGTCCCCAGCTTGTTGACCAACTGCTGATAAATCTAATTGAAGCGGAATGGTCAGTGCTTTGATTGGCGTTAGGTATCCTGATTTAATGGCAGCAGGAAGTGAATACTCGTAGGCCAAACTTTCGAAATAACTGCCTAGGTTTTTCATATCACCACGATCAGGCGTCGCAGTAACGCCTAACACATTAGCATTTTCAAAATGATGTAACACACGTTGGTAGCCCTCGCTAATGCAATGATGGGCTTCATCAACAACAATCGTGTCAAAGTAATTTTCAGGGAATTGATTAAGTCGCTTCTCGCGTTGCATAGTCTGAACAGAGCCGACTACTACGCGGTAGAAACTATTAAGACTTGTCTGTTCTGCTTTTTCAACTGCACATTTTAAACCTGTTGCAGTAGCCAATTTGTTAGCAGCCTGTTCTAAAAGTTCCCCTCTATGAGCAAGGACGAGCACTCGCTCGCCCCTCCTGACCCTATCTTCAATTACTTTGGCAAAAACGATTGTCTTACCAGTGCCGGTTGGCAACACCAATAATGTTCGTTTAATTCCTTTTTCCCATTCTTCTTGAATGGCTACTCTACTTTCTTGTTGATAAGGTCTTAATTTCATAGTTGACCTCCTAAGCTAAGATAATAAGGTTATCGTTCTTGATTTCATCAGCAAGATTTTGGGATAAGTAGTCATGAATATTTTGAATTGCTTTAAGTTTCCAAGCACCACCGTCAGCCTCAAATAATGCACCACGGGCACCATCTTTCATTCGATAGACAAATGGACTAGTCGGTTGTTCAACTTCGCTAAAGGTACGATATGGTGCTAACTGAACTGGATTAGGAACTTTAACATTGGCAACAGTAGCAACACCGACTTTGGCCACTACTGATTGAGAAACGCCATCATCACCAGTATTCTTGACGTTTTCTTCTTTTAAATTACCGAGAACTTGAAGCAATAAATCACGATCTTTAGTTGATACAAACTTAGCCTGTAAACTAATAATCAGTTCTTCTACATCAATAAAGTAGTCGAAATCAAAATTAGGCACTGATGCATCGGCTTCGATTAACGTTTCGCGTTTCCCATCGGATTTCAACGCACTTAATAATCGAATCCGAGTTGGACTAACAACATGTAACATTAACTTCTCGTCACGATCATAGTGTGACTTAATATACTCAATAACAGCATTTAGAGTCCATACACCGATTACCTCTTTAGATAGTCCGAGAGATGGTTGAATACGTTCTGCATCTCCATTGGCGTTTACGACAAACTTTTCATTGCCAATTTTTACGACTCGGTCTTTTGGCTCAATCTTTTGATTGGCTAAATATTCTGCAAATTCTTTTAACATGTTGTTCTACCTAACCTTTCTTTGCTTGAAGATCAATAATTTGATTATTTTTACGTTCTACTTCTTCAATAGGTTCACCAACATCTGTCTTGAGTGTGGCGTCGTCGGGATCAATGTAAGTTTGACCTTTAGCACCTGACTTCAATTCATTAGCGTAAACTTTACCGTCCATTTCTTCGGTAAGGACCAACGTGTTTACGTCAGTCACTGGAGCAAGTGTTGTCTTCAGTTGTACGGTTAAATCAACCTTGTCGCGTTCATCATTTGGAGAAAAATCTAATTTCACAGTGACACTACGTTTGGCGTTAGATTTAGTATTTACATCAGCAATATTCTTGAATACTTTTTCTAATTCAACATTGAGTTTTTCTTGAACCGCACCATTAGCTAACGATTCAATTGGTAAATTAATTTGAGCTTTCATTATTACTTACCTCCTGATCGGATAATATTTTTCCTAAACTTGCATTAAGCATTGACTTAAACATCATTCGTTCTTTTTTGCTCATTTGTCCCATCATGCCAGCTATCCCCGCTGCAAAGCAGTCGGCTAACTCTCCTGTGGTACCGAGTATCTTACTATGAATTTGAGAATCGTTCGGCGTAGTTGTGATATGAATTGATACCTCGCGATCATTGATGCCTTCAGAGTTTGAATCTGTTTTAGATTCAATTTTTTGTTGTGCTTCAAACCCATTAAATTCTTTAAAACTAGCTTCTTGAATTAATCCCGCAAAAATGGCAGGTGCATCAAAGTCAGGTTCCTCGCTATATGCAAAATCCTGCATCCAATCCTTTTCGCTCTCATCAACAATTACTGTCATTTCATATTTTTTCATCATTAATTACCTTTCTTAAAACGAACCAGGCGTGAAGTTGTTAGGAGCCGATGGTTGTTGTGGAAACGGCGTTGTATTTTGAACAGGCTGTTGATATTGTGGTTGGGCAGGCATTTGTTGAGCTGACTGTGCAGCTTGTTGTGGGACTGGATTAGCCGTTGATTGTTGTGAAACTGCAGGTTGTGCATCACGTTGATCAATAAAGTGATCTACTTGGTTGTTCTCGCCAGCATCCCCGTTATTGCGCGTATATTTGTTAATAATGATATGGGCGCGTCCTGTTGAACCAACAACAGTATTCCAATTCATTTGTAATGGCTGATCCTTTTTCTTTTGACCAATGCCAATAAAGAATGCTGACAATAATCCTTCCGTCTTGGTGTGCAAGAATAAGTTATGCTTAATCACTGCATCGCCTTCAGCCGTATGAATAGTTAAATCAAGAACAGCCTGATTACATGCCGGTAACTTGCTGTTTGGTCCTGGGGTATAACGTTTGCGTTCCAAATTAGTAACTGTGAAGTCATAGTCCCCTTCAGGTAAAAGTACAAAGTTACTTTCTTTTTCAATCGTGCTATTCCAATCTAATTCGTGATCTTGAACTTGGTTATTCATAGTTATTCTCCTTTTCTGTTATCCATAATCATTTGTAATACTGACTGCCACGCGCCGATTAAAACACCTTGTACAAATTGTGGATCATAATTGGCAATCGGTGTCCCAGCTGGATAGTAGCCCCGTTGTTCAACAGCCTTGGCCACTTCTTCAGCTGTAACTTCAGCAGCAGTCATTAAATCAGCTAATGCCTGTGGTACACCATCAAAGTCTGCTGGTAATTCGTTGGCTAATGGATCGCCTAATACAGAATTAACATCCTCTGTTGGAGTCTCAATGGTGGTTACTGGTTCCGGAGTACTAGCTGGTTCCGGAGTACTAGCTGGTTCAGCTTGAACTTGCGGTTGTGGTGTTGGTGGAGCTGACTGTTGCACTGTAAAGATATGGGCAATATTTTTGTAATCCATATCGATTACATCAGGTAGACCAAAACGGTTTTTGGCATCCCAGGCTGGAGCATGAGTTGTGTGAATAACTCGCTTACCACCTTGAGCTTTATTTTTCTTGTTATCATTCTGAACGGCAAACGTTTCGTAATTACAGAATAGAACCATATCCGCCCACTCTTTGACCAATGCTGAAGTTCGAGCCTGTGTTTTCTTGCCTAATTTCAAGGTGTAACGATCATAAGCGCCCATTTCATCAGGTTGTTCGAACTTAACAATTTGAGAATGAGCAGTGAGTACAACGTTAATACCCTGGTCAACGACGTCTTGCAATCGATTAAGAAAACGTCCAATTTCTTCTTCAAGCTTGATATAACCCGAACCATAACCGAAATCTTCAATACTCTTTTTCTGAGCAACTTGGCAAATATGTTCAATGGCTAATCGCTCGGCCCAATCGATCGTGTCGATTACAAATGTTGAATATTGGTGCGTTTGCAATACATAATCAATTTCTTGCAATAACATCGTCCATGAAGTTGGCTTTGTTAGTCGAGCAACATTCATGTTGTTAGTACTACCTTCCGTATCTACAAAAACAGGATTGGGTAATTGCGCTGCTAATGATGATTTACCAATACCTTCTGGACCATAAATAACTACCTTTTGGGCCTTAGCAATAACGCCCGTGGTAACTTCAAAGTTCATTAAAATTCTCCTTCTTTCCATGATGGTTTAGCCATTGGATTAACAACCGGATTTATAACTGGGTTAATAACTGGATTGATTAATGGCGATTCGACTGTCTTATTCTTAACTGCATAACCGTCTTCGATGATGATCTCGCACTCTTCGCCAGTTGAAACTCTAGTAGCAATTGCCTGAAGTCCTTCTTGCTTAAGCCATTCACCAAATTCATTTAACGTTCCCATATCCATTTGCTCTAACTTGTCGAGTAAAACAAAACCACATTCAGGCTTTAACTTACGCACAATGGCTGTGGATACTTTAAGTTGATCAGAACCACTCATGTTGTCCCACTTCTGACCGTTATAAGTTAATTCACCATTTTCAACTGATAGTCCAGGGAGTGGTAACTGTGCAGAATTTAATAGATCAGATTTTTGAGAACGAATTGCTTCAAGCTCAACGGATAGTTGCTTGTACTGATTCTGATATTCAGTTGCATCTTGCTCGGCCTTATCCTTATCAAGATTGGCACGGACTTTACAATTGGTTTCATCAATGGCAGCAATACTACGTTTAATTTCTTCAGTCGATTCGTCTTGCAAATCTTGAGCACTCTTTTCGGCTGTTCGAATATCAAGCAACGTCTGGTCGTGTTTCATATTCAACTCATGTAATTGAGTTTCAAGTAGCTGAATTTGATTAAGCTGCATTGCTTCCTCACGTTTAAGCGTTGCTAAGTTATCGCGCTTACGCTGGTTCTCACCATTTTTTGCAAGAATGGCTTGCTGTTGATTAACTAAATCAGTCATGGATATTAAATCTTTTGGTGCATCTGGATAAAATACTTGTTCTTTAGCAAACTTTGTTTTTTGATCAGCGATTTGGCCAATAGTATGGCGGCTGTTGTAGATCTCATTTTCTTTCAATTCAAGTTGTGCTAGTTGCTGACCTACACCGATAATTTGTAGCAGCGTATCAGCTTTTTCCTTGTTGGACGACTCCATGAATTTCGGTAAATTGATGGCTAGCTCTTCAACAAAGCTGTCGAGTAATTGTTGACCAGCTTTGTTGCCGCTTGGATCAGTGACCTGGAGCGTTGAATTCTTGCCTTTACGATCAACAATTAAACCATTATTCATTACTACATGAAGATTAGGTGGAATAACTGAACCATCACGTTGAGCGCGACTTGGTCGATATTTGTTGCCACCAAGTGCCCAGGCAAGTGCATCAAGAACTGAAGTTTTACCTTGATTATTATTGCCGCCAATAATTGTTAGTCCATCTTGAGATGGCTGAATAGCAACAGCTTTAACGCGTTTGACGTTCTCGATTTCGAGCTTGTTAATTTTCATCGCCATATCTGATCACCTCGTTTTGAAGATATGAAATTAGATTTATTCATGTTATAATCTCCTTGAATGTATTTGTTTTGCCATTACTCATGCCAGTGGGTAGTGGCTTTTTTTGTGTCTTTAAAGCTTTTATCGACCCAAATATTTACGTTGGTCACTAACCAGTAACCAATAGCACCAACAATCATTCCAACTAACATTGAAAATAAATCAACTGGAATCATGCTATTTCCTCCTTCTTAATTCAGACTGTTTGACGTGAAGTTTGGCCACACTAATTCCAATTCTTGAAAGTTGGCTATTCTTCTTAATCAAATGCTTTCTATTTAGCACAAGAGCTTCTGCAGGCGTAACTAAAGCTAAGTTATCGAGCGCTACATTCTCCCTGTTGCCATCAAGAAAAATTAACCGCATGTTTTCGGGGATTGGTCCGTTTGCTTGTTCCCAAATAATTCGATGAACTTGTTTCCAACAGTAACGACTTGGTAAATCATCTCGAATTTTCTTCCAGAGATATCTATCACCCTTTTTTACAACTGTCCCTATCGGAACATAATTGTGTGAACGCACACCTTTTTTGAATTGCGTTTCAGCCGTACGACCAACAGTAGGATTATGTTTGCCTTTATTTGCTGGAATATGATTTTTTTCAAAGCGACCTGTTAGGCCACTCGAAAGATGATGATTTCTTTTCCAACCTTTGATTTGCAACCGAGTAAAATTAGTACTAAATTTCTTATTCACTAAATCAGCTAATTCTTGATTACCACGATGATCAACATTCTCTCGAACGAATTGTTCCTGTTCATCAGTCAGAAGTTTTGCCATCTGCTAACTCCAACATTTTTGGTAACTTCATATGCGCATTCATTCGGTCTCCATAAGCAATTTGAGCACGTAATGCTAAGTCAGCATTATCAATAACTTTAGTCGCTACTTTGCTAATACCATCAGCACGATTAAGTTCTTGCTCTAAAGCATCACCTGATAAATCTTCATCACCTAAGCGCTCTAGTTCTGCAAATAGATGATCATTAAGATCTGTTAACTTATTTTTTGTCAAAATTTGACTCCCTTTCTACCAACCACCGCTAACAATATGTGGCCAATTTTTATCAATCCAATAGGTCATTTTCCTTGCCTGAATTAACCATGGATTTCGGTGCCCGGTGGAATACTTAACTGGTCCACCATTTTTTACATCAAGCTCTAATTGGTTAGGACGTAAAACCTTATCAACTACAAAATCTTTATTTTGATGAAGTTCATCTTTTAAATCTGTAAGTGTCCAAGTAACACCACCTAGATCTGTACGCCAATCTGTTGGGACGCTTAAGGGTCTAACATCAAGTTTTGTTCTTGGCATTCTGCTACCTCCTAATACAATGAATTTAAAATAACGATACTTTTTGCGGCCTTCATGGCTGCTTTATCAGCCCAATCAGTTAATTGTTTTTCGGTCAAATGTTCTGAAATTGCATCGATATATGATCGTGATTGACCAAATTCTTGTGCAATGAAATTAATTTTTTGTTCGTGCGATAGATTCATTTATTTACTCCTTTCTACCTGTTCTTGCTTGCTCATCAATTTGCTATAATATAAATATTCAATTAAAGGAGCTAATTAATTTGTCACGATTTGCTGATCATCGAGCATCCAGCCAGATATTAAAAGAAATTGAAACCACACCTTCTAACTTTTTAATAATTCACTATTCATGTGAAAGCTTCTATGACACCAATGGCAAATCTCCACGCATTACAACAATCGCAGTAAAATTTTTTGATAGTGGTCAACGTAAATTATTTGCGATACATCAAATCGCAGAACGTCATCAGATTGAACCCGAAGAAATCTCTGAACATTACGAGTATCTCGAAAAACAATTGCTTGATGAATTTTACCAATTTGTTGAAAATCATCTAAATAATAAGTGGATTCACTGGAACATGCGTGATTCTAACTTTGGTTTTGAAGCAATCGAACAAAGATATCGCGTTCTTGGGGGAACGCCTATAATAATTCCTAACAATAATAAAGTTGATTTATCTCGGCTTTTTCTGAAGCGTTATGGTAAGAAATATATTGATGATCCAAGAATAAAGTGCCTAATGGAAAAGAATAACGTTAACCCATTAAATTTTCTTGATGGCAAACAAGAAGCTGAAGCATTTGAAAACAAAAATTATATCGAGCTTTCAATGTCTTCTAGTGCAAAGGTTGAGGTTTTTTCAACTTTTCTTGATTTGGCAATCAACAATAAATTAATTGTTAATTCTAAGAAATCAGAAATTTATGGTAATCCCCTAATAGGTTGGTATTCCTATTTCCAAGAAAAATCATGGGGTAAATTGTTTTTATGGCTTGTTAACATCGTGATCGGTGCTATTATCGGTGGTTTTATTACTAAGATATTTTTCTGATTCATTTTTATAAAAAGCTAATGATTGTTCAACCTCGCCAAATGAGATCGTATTCCTACCAGCCATAACTAACTTCAACTTTTGATAAAACGCTAATTCTTCAAAAACATGAGCTGCTAATGCAGCTTTTTCTTTTGCAATCATTTACTCACCTCCTTACTGATATTTGTTTGCTCACATTTTGCTATAATTTAGTTATCTCAACATAAGGTGGTGATGAAATGGATAATTTTACGCTGGATGCAGATGGTGCATCAGTAAAGCGCCAGGATGTTCGAAAAGATGGAAATAATACTGTTGTGAGAACGGAATTTAACAACGGATTTGTGTGGATCTATACGAACACTCCGACCGGCTTTACCAAAATCGACTTCAATAGAAATCTTCAAAAGCAGATTAATGGAACGTATAAACCACTGATGGATGAGCCTAAAGCCGATTTTCATGATTATTTCTGATTCAAAACGTCAATCGACTTCGCGTTAACAGTCCCGTGGTCAATTTTTGTTTTAGGAGCATCGTTTTTTGATGCTTCTTTTTTATGTTTCATTTACTCACCTCCTAAGTTGTTCTTTAAAAACTGAAGAAACGATATAATTACCTCATAAGGAGGTGATCATATTGAAACTTAATCCGGACTGCATTCGTGATGTGCTTCTTACAGTTGAGAAACACGCAACATTTATCCAACAAGTTGACACTCAAGAGTTTATTGATGATGGTCTGTTCGATAAATATGGCGAAGACACACTGCTTTATCATGTACGTGAGGTATCCGATGCAGGTTTAGTTCTAGAATTACAATTTTTTATGTCTGGAGAGTTTATTATTAAGGATCTTTCACCAGAAGGGCATGATTTTTTAGCAAATATTCGGTCAGATAACAATTGGGAAAAAACAAAGTCTGTCGCATCTAAGGCAGGTAGCTTCTCACTCGAAATATTGAAATCCGCAGCCAATGGTGTAGCCATCGCGCTCCTTAATAAAGCACTTGGTCAATAGTAACGTTATCGGACAAAAACTTAATATTGATTTCTGACTGGGCACTCGGCATAAAACGAATCTGAACTTCCTTTACATTGGGGATTTCAACTTTATTTATGAAGACATGCCCTTTTTTTATCTTGAAATCATCGCCCATTTACTCACCTCCTAAGTATTACTATTAGAATTGATATTATTACTTAAAGCGATACTATTACCAAAAAAAATATAGTTTAACGGATAATTATAAATATCAGCAAATTGTTGCATATATTTAATAGGCATATCACTTGAGTCTTGCTCCCACTTACTTAACGTTCTTCTACTTATTCCTAAGCGATTTGCAACTTCTTCTTGCGTTAATCTACAACGTACTCTCAATGACTTCAATGTCATCATTTGCTCAAGCGGCATCATCTCACTCCTTTCTACAAAAATTAGTATATATCGCTTAAAGTAATAATGCAACCTTTTTTTCACTTTTAAGCAATATTTTTCACTTTTTGCGTTTACTTTTTCCCAAATAGTGATATAATTTTGGCATACATATATAGGAAGTAGGTAAAATCGATGGACGATGACTTAAGAACGGTAATTGGTAAAAATATTAAAAAATATCGTTCAATCAACAATGAAACTGCAACCGAATTATCCGAAAGTATCGGAGTAGCACAATCAACAATTAGTGCCTGGGAAAACGGTAAGAAAATGCCACGTGCTGGAGCAATCGAAACTTTAGCTGAACATTGGCATATCAATAAAAGTCAATTACTTACTGATGAGGATCAAAAAAAGAATACCGTAAAATCTAATGCAGAACTTCTAGCAGCACATATTGATGATGATGCCTCCTCAGAAGATATCCAAGATATTATTGATTATATCGAATTTAAAAAGCGACAAATTGATAAACGTGGTGAGTAATTTATGGATCGTATGGAAAAACTTGAATCCGAATATCCTGAATTAAAAATATCTCTTGATCCTGACATGCCACCTCATCAAGGTGGATTTATTTACAAACATGAAGTGATTTTAAATTCTAATAAAACCTATCAAGAAACTCTCGGTAATTTAGCAGAAGAAATTGGCCACTACGAAACTAGTTCCGGTGACGTTCTCCATGCCCCCTACCTCGAAAATGGTCAGCAAGAACACAGAGCTCGTGCATGGGGATATGAAAAATTAGTTAGTTTAGATGATTTGATTGATTGCTATGTTAGTGGTGATCAAGATATCGATATGGTTTTAGAACGACTAGACGTTACTTTAGAATATTTTACTAAAGCCATAGATTATTATCGTCAAAAATATGGCATTGTATTCACTCATGATGGTTATGTTTTTGATTTAAATAGTGGACTTAATATTTTTCCCAAACTCAAAAGAAAAGCCTAAAAAAAGCCGTCTATGCTGGGCACGAAGACGGCTAATAAAAACATAATGTTTGTTACAAAATTAATTATATCAGAATAATAAGTTTTGGAGGGATAGGTATGAAACGAGGTTTTATACTGCCAATCGTTTTTGGCATGTTATTTACATTAAGTGCTTGTGGTTCTAGTTCTGCACAAAATAATTCTGATTCAGCAAAGAATGCTAATGTTTCTACAAAGCAGGAAAAACAATATAAGTATTTCTTTGATAAGAATATCATTCACACTCCGAAAGGAACTGTAACGCTTAATAAGATGATAAGCGGAAAAAAAGATAATCAGTTCGTTGCATTCTTAGATGAAACAGTAACCAATAGTACATCAAAAGAAATTAACATATCTGATATTGATTCACTAAGTATTATCGCTTATCAGAAAAGCGAAGACGGCTCACAAAAAATACAATTAGACGACCAAGTAACACCTTCAGACTTATTTGATATTGTTACTGATTCTAACCAAACAGACAACTATAATCTGGCAAATGATATTGTTGATCGTCAAAATAATAAGTTACTACCACATAAATCCGTTCATCTTTTAAGAGAATTTGGCTATACCTTGAACAATGATAAGAATGACATTGAGCTTCAATTAGTAGATCAGCAAAATGACGATACTGTTAATCCTAAAAAGAGCGTTTATGATATCAAAATTAATGAAGTTCTCAATAACAAGTTGAATTTATCGGAATATTGAAATAGACAGAGGTATGAACATTGAAAAAACCATACGTTCTCTCATTAACCATCTTGACGGCTTTATCATTAGCAGCATGTTCAAACGATAAAAAGACTAGTGATACAAAATCAGCAGAGGCACGTTCCGAAAGCATTGCAAAGAAATCATCAAAAGATAAACAATCGTCAATTGCGGAAAGTAAAAAAGCCGTTTCTGAATCAATTGAATCATCCAAGGCCAAATCGTCATCATTTGCAGAGGAATCTTCTTCAAAAGCTGCATCCTCTTCAATGGCAGCTAAACTTGCTGAAACGAAAAGTAAATTGGCTGAAGCAGTTGAGATATCCAGGTCAACTGAAAGCAAGTCACTTGCGAACAACCAACAATCACAACAAAGCTTTTCAGCACCATCCACGTCTTCAAATACAACAACACAATCGACCTCATTCGAGCAAGATTTACAAAACCTAGACATCCATCAATTCATTAATAAATATGGTGTTACTCCAGTAGCTTACTTAATCAAAAATCGCGGTATGTCTACAAAAGCCGCACTTAATATGGTTCCTGTGGAAATGAAAGTTAGTGGTGAAATACAAGAAGGCTATTTGATTCAACAAGGTGTTCTTGATGATTATGGCCACGAAATAAAGAAATAAGATCCACCCCATTCTAGTACTAGCATTGGTTCAATTCCTGCGGTGATAATTTTAAAAAATAATTTATTTAGTTGTTTTTCATAAATTACACAATATATAGTATTTATCAATCAAGTTATTGCTTTAATCACTTTAGAATTAGTCCCATTATTTCGATGATTACTAGATGTTGTGGATTGACAAATTAATATTACATCAATATACTGTTAAACATAGATCAAGTTTGGAGGGCCCGAGGAGTAGGTGCCAAACTAGCAAAACCCTAGTTTCTATGTTTTTACATAGAACTAGGGTTTTTGTTTTGGAGATGAATAAATGACAAATCGATTGAATTCAAAACCTTTTAAGACACACAGACAACAAGTTAACATTTTACGACAACGAGGTTTGACCGTAAAATCAACTGCACTTCGAAGTTTAGAACAATATGGATACTATTCAGTTATTAACGGATATAAATGGCTTTTTCTCCAAAGAAACTCCAACGGAAAGGTTATCAAACCAGAATTATATATTCAAGGTGCAACTTTTGACGAGATACAAAGCCTGTATAATTTTGATAAGTCACTCCGCTCTATTTTATACGATGTACTTTTAGAATATGAATCAAATTTAGCTTCAGAAATATCCTATCGATTCTCGGAAAAGCATCCAGAAGAACATGCTTATTTGGCCATGGATAATTACTCAAGGGATCCCAAGGCTGTGTCTTCCGTGGTTGGTACCGTCAGTGCGCTTTCTAATGTTATAAAAAATAAATCCGCAAAAAGACAAGATGATAATGCGATTAAACATTACGTTAATAATCATGGCCACGTCCCCTTGTGGGTACTTGTAAACTTTCTTACATTTGGTGATCTAAACTACTTTTATCAAAATTCAGAAGACGACATTAAAATAGCGATAGCAATGGATTTCTCTAAGAAATATAACCGTTCATATAAAGAAAATATTAAAATATCGGTTAGCTCCATTTCTGCAATAAATCATTTAGTCAATCATTTTAGAAATGCTGTCGCCCATGGTGAAATTACTTATTCAAAATACCTAGATAAAGGACCTCAGTATAAAACAATAAAAAAAGACCTGAAATTAGATAATTTTATGGTAAATAGTCAAAAAGGTGTTTTTGAACTCGTTTTAGCATTACGTCTTGTTTTAACAAAAAAAACATACAAGTCTTTAATTAAACAAATTAATAATTTACTTGATTCATTTAAAAATGATTTTTCATCTGTTGAGTTTTCAGCTATTTTACATGATATGCATTTTCCATCGAATTATAAAGAGTTACTGCAATAAAATAGCCATATCCCCTCCCGCCAAGAAGTTGGATATGGCAACGTCACAAAGTGTACATAGGTACATGCTTTTTGTGTACCCTAATTTTACAATAAATTGGAGGATTTATCTATGAGTGTTTTTCAACGCAAAGATAGAAAAAAGAATAAATGGATTTTTCAGTATTCTTACAAAACGGCTGATGGTAAGACAAAATATAAGTCAGAATCATTTGCTACTAAAAAAGATGCTAAAGCTGCTGAGGCAAAATATATAGATCAACACCATGGTAAACAGAAATTCGACCCCACTATTTCTTTCTACGACTTTTACACAATGTATGTGAATACCTTCAAAAGTAAAAGCGTTTCAGCCAATACTTTGATCAAATACAATGATTCTGGTGCAGTAATAAAGAAATACTTTAAAGAAACAAAACTCGTTAACATCACGCGCACTTCTTATCAGCAGTTTATCAACTGGTATATTGATGATGAGCATGGTAGCAAGCATGCAAAAGAAACAGTTCAAAAGGTTCATATTCATGCTCATCAAGCAATTAGACTTGCAGCCGAAGAAGGTTTCATTCCTGAGGACATTGCCTTTAAGGCCACATTAGGCGGCGAAAAAGGCAAACCTGAATCTGCTAAATTTCTTGAAGCTGATCAATTCGAACAATTAAGAGATTATGTTAATGCTAATGTTAATTTAAATCGCACTGCCCTATTAATGTGCCAATTTGCCATCTATACTGGTGCTCGCCTAGGTGAAATTGGTGGAATGACCTGGGATGATGTTGATGAAGATAATAATACAATTTCAATCTCTAAAACTTTTAGATATGCAACTTTCAAACCAGAACATGATGACAATGGAAATGTAATATGGCCAGATGCTAAACATATCGAAGAAAAGCATAATGAAGTATTTGGTCCAACTAAAACCGAATCTTCAGTACGTGTCGTTGATGTTAGCCCCGTTCTAATTGCAAGCCTCCATAAGCTCATACAAGCTCGTAAAATCAAAGCTAAGACTAACCCCTATCATTTACTGTTTACAGGTCAAGATGGCTTACCACCCACCAGCAATGGCGTAAATAAGTCGTTACGTGCAGCAATGACAAAATGTAAGATTAATAATCCTAAATTTAGCTTTCATGGTTTACGCCACTCTCATGGTAGTTATTTATTAGATAAAGACGTTGACTTGAAATATGTATCTAAACGATTAGGTCATGAAAATATTGGTATCACAATAAAGACTTATACGCACGTTCTAGATCGTTTAAAAAAGGAAGAAGCTGTCAAAGCAGTTCAAGTTCTTTAACAAAAAGTGGTTAGTATTGGTTAGTAAACCACTTTTTTTATATAGATTTTTATAGGAATAAAAAAATAGGAATGCTGATTTAACAACATTCCTAAACCTATATAAACCTATTAAAAGGTTAATTATACCGGTGATCGGGGTCGAACCGATACGCCCTCAACGGGCACTGGATTTTGAGTCCAGCGCGTCTGCCAATTCCGCCACACCGGCAAAAATATACGCGGCTCTGTAAGCCAAAAGGTGGTAATCGGATTTGAACCGACGATCAAGGTTTTGCAGACCCATGCCTTACCACTTGGCTATACCACCACAAAAACTATTAAGATAATATCAGCTATAAAACTGAATTGGGTTAGCTGGATTCGAACCAGCGCATGATGGAGTCAAAGTCCATTGCCTTACCGCTTGGCTATAACCCAATAAAAGGGCGGTATGTGGGGATCGAACCCACGTGTGCCGGTGCCACAAACCGGTGTGTTAACCACTTCACCAATACCGCCATAAATTGTAAACAGGGATAGTAGGAGTTGAACCCACATCTACGGTTTTGGAGACCGCTATTCTACCATTGAACTATATCCCTATTGATGGAGGAGAGTGGATTCGAACCACCGAACCCGAAGGAGCGGATTTACAGTCCGCCGCGTTTAGCCTCTTCGCTACTCCTCCAAAAAATGGCGCGGGACAGAATCGAACTGCCGACACATGGAGCTTCAATCCATTGCTCTACCAACTGAGCTACCGAGCCAAACTACGGTCCCAACGGGACTCGAACCCGTGATCTCCTGCGTGACAGGCAGGCGTCCTAACCAACTAGACCATGGAACCATATTGCGGGAGCAGGGTTTGAACCTGCGACCTTCGGGTTATGAGCCCGACGAGCTACCAGACTGCTCCATCCCGCGATAAGATAATAAATAATTTTTCCAAAATCCATCAAAATTGATGGACCTTGTAGGACTCGAACCTACGACCGGACGGTTATGAGCCGTCTGCTCTA